>Ga0136600_1000303_pt1 | contig 27120 bp, 24 predicted proteins | sample AntRauMFilla2698_FD_104634 | JGI IMG/M metagenome (GOLD analysis project Ga0136600, IMG submission 104634) | Saline lake microbial communities from Rauer Islands, Antarctica - Metagenome Filla 2 #698 | ecosystem: Environmental > Aquatic > Non-marine Saline and Alkaline > Saline | place...
ACGGGCAGCCGGAACGTTTCGGCCAGATCCACAAAGCGCGTGACCTTCTGGGCGGCTTCGGCCGTCCAGCCGCCGCCATAAACCTGCGGATTGCTCGCCAGCACCGCCACCGGCCAGCCGTCCAGCCGCGCAAAGGCCGTGATCACGCTGGTCCCGAAATGGCGGCCCATCTCAAACACGGTCCCAGCGTCCAGCGTGCTCGCCAGGATCTTGCGCATGTCATAGCTGTAGCGCTTGTCGCGCGGCACGATCTCGCGAAGGCTTTCGTCTGTCCGGTCGGGATCATCACGCACGGGCTTGCGCTCCGGCGCCTCGCCGACACTGTCGGGCAGGTAGGAGAGGAACCATTTCGCCGCCGACATGGCGTCGGCTTCGCTGTCATAAGCGTCGTCGGCGGCCCCGGCCGCGAGCTGCAAATCCGCGCCGCCCAGCTCTTCTTTGGTGACGTGCTCGCCAATGCCGGCCACCACGGGCGGGCCGGCGATGAACATTTGCGAGAGCCCCTTCACCATGACGCAGTAATGGCTCGACACCGCCCGCGCCGCGCCCAGCCCCGCCACCGGCCCCAGCGCCAGGGAGACCACGGGAACCCGCGACAAATTCGCCACCACATGGTCCCAGCCCGGATTGAACGGGACATAGCTTGCGCCCATGTCGAGGATCGATTTCACCGAACCGCCGCCGCCCGTGCCCTCGATCAGGCGAATTAGCGGCAGGCCCAGCTCGCCGGCCATTTTCTCGGCCTCAATCTGCTTTTCGATGATCGCGGCATCCGCAGCGCCGCCGCGCACCGTGAAATCATCGGCCACCACCGCAATCTTGCGCCCGTCCACCGTACCCCGGCCGAAAAGGCAGTTGGCCGGGGTGAACCCTGTGAGCTCACCATCAGGTCCGGTTTGCGGCGTTCCGGTGATCGTGCCGATTTCTTTAAAGCTTCCCGCATCCAGCAGAAGATCAATGCGTTGGCGCACATTCAGCCGGCCTGCATCGGCCTGACGTTTCAGTTTTTCCGGACCGCCCATGGCGCGCGCCAGACTCTGACGCTTGCGCAAATGCTCGATTTCGTCTTTCCAGCTCATCTCAACTTCCGTTCGCCGCAGGACGCGTCAGATTTGATGAGCAGTTTCCCCTTTGAAATCGCCGCCGTCGATGGCGCCGCGCGCACCGGGGTGTTGAAAACGCCCCGCGGTGATATCGCGACACCCGCCTTCATGCCCGTGGGCACAGCGGCCACGGTGAAGGCGCTGTATCCAGACCAGGTGCGTCAGACCGGAGCGGACATCATTTTGGGCAACACCTATCACTTGATGCTGCGCCCGGGCGCGGAGCGGGTGAAGCGGCTTGGCGGGCTGCATGAATTCATGCGGTGGGACGGGCCGATCCTCACCGACTCAGGCGGGTTTCAGGTCTGGTCGCTGGCCGGCCTTCGCAAGATGAGCGAGGAGGGCGCCGCATTCAAAAGCCATCTCGACGGCTCGTCCCACATGCTCACCCCGGAGCGCTCCATCGAGATCCAGGCCGATTTGCTGGGTGCCGACATCTCCATGCAGCTGGACGAATGCACCAATTATCCCGCCACCCGCGACGAGGCGGCAAGCTCCCTGCAGCTCTCGCTGCGCTGGGGTGCGCGCTCCAAAGCGGCGTTCGGCGAGCGGCCGGATCAGGCGCTGTTCGGCATTGTGCAGGGCTCCACCTACGACGATCTGCGCAAGGAAAGCGCGCAAGGGCTCGTGGACACCGGCTATGACGGCTACGCGGTGGGCGGGCTGGCGGTGGGCGAGGGCTTTGAGATGATGTGCAAGGTGCTCGACGTGACGACGCCGCACCTGCCGGCGGATCGCCCGCGCTATCTCATGGGTGTGGGCAAACCCGTCGATCTGGTGGAGAGCGTGGCGCGCGGGATCGACATGTTCGACTGCGTCCTGCCCACACGGTCGGGGCGCCATGGTCAGGCCTGGTCGGATTTCGGCCCGATGAATTTGAAGAATGCCCGTTTTGCCGAGGATAAAGAGCCGCTGGCCCCCGAAATCGATTGCCCGGCCAGCCGCGATTATTCCAAAGCCTATATCCATCATTTGATTCGGGCCGGCGAATATCTCGGGTCCATGCTCTTGTCCTGGCACAATATCGCCTATTACCAGCACCTGACCGCGCGCATGCGCGCAGCGATCGTGGCGGGCGAGTTCGAGGCGTTCCGCAAGGACTTCCGGGGCAAATGGGACTCAGGGACGAGCAAGAGCGCTTAGTGCGAAGCCCACACGGGCTTGATTCCCGGGTGCAATAAGTCCCGCTCGCGCCGCTGTAAAAGGGGCTGACAAGCGGGGCTGTACGGCTTGACCCTCGCACCGGGCGCGACTAGTTTCCGCGCCTCTCGACGGGGCTAGTTTGCCACGCGTATGGGAGCCGATAGCTCAGCTGGTAGAGCAACTGACTTTTAATCAGTAGGTCCAGGGTTCGAACCCCTGTCGGCTCACCAAATCTCTCTCAAAAACAGGTCCAGCCGCGGTGGTGCGTGACTGTCGCGAGCGGCTTTGATGCCGGGGTTTACAGGCGCTCTGCGTGAGCGCGTTCAGGCAAGCGCGCATTTTTGGCATGATTAGGCTCAGGTTAAGTATACCGGCATAACCTCGTATTGAATTCATGAGGATTGCCATGACCGCTACTGCACACGCCGCACCTGCCGCTGACACCGCTCAGCAGACCATGGACGCGGCGCATGCGGCGGTGGAATTCATGGCGGTGCGAGGGCTTGCTCCGACGCCGGAAAATTTCCGTGTCTGGACCGCCTTTGTCTCAAAGGATAATCACGCTCTATGTGAGGTAGTTGATACTCGCATCCGGGCCGATGATCCCATTGACGAGGCGTTTAGTGCGACGCTCTACGCGACTTTTTTCAGTTATCGCAGGGTTGAAGACGACTCTCTTAAAGCCGGCGGTGCCGCTTCGGGCGCCCTTATCGGGCTCAAGACGCGGCTCACCCAGGCCGTCGAGGCGCGCCAGGAATATGACGGCGCGCTGGCGAGCGGCGGCCAGAGCCTGGCGTCGGCGCGCGGCTCTGATGAAATGCGCCATGCCCTTACCGTTCTCAGTTCGGCCAATCGCCTGATCGAGCAGCGCTCGTCTGATCTGGAGAGAGACCTGCAGCAGACGCTCGTCGAGATGGACAAGCTGAAAAGCGATGTGCAGGCGCTACGGGTCGAGACGCTGAAAGATGGTCTGACCGGTCTGGCCAATCGCAAGCGCCTGGATGAGGCATTGCAGGAGGCGGTTCGAAACGCCCACAAGCTGGCCCGGCCCCTGTCGGTTGTCATGTGCGATATCGATCATTTCAAGAAGTTCAACGATACATGGGGTCATCAGACCGGCGACCAGGTTATCCGCTTCGTAGCGTCTGTTCTGGCGGCGGAGGCGGGACCTGCCTATACCGTTGCACGCTATGGCGGTGAGGAATTCGCCATCGTGATTCCCGATGCGTCCTTGAGCGAGGCCGGCTCCTACGCAGAGACCGTTCGCCAGCGCATCGCGCGCAAGCGCCTGACTCGGCGCAAGACCAATGATGATCTTGGCAATGTGACGATATCCATGGGCGTCGCCACCCTCCAGCCAGGCGAGCAGCGCCAGGCACTGCTGGAGCGGGCGGACAAGAATCTCTATCAGTCCAAGAGAGACGGTCGCAATCGCGTCACCTATGAGACGATGCGCTAGCCGGTTTCGGCTTCGGTTTCGGCTTCGGTCTCGGCGCGATCATGCGGGGCGAATCGGGCGCGGTTTGCCAATTTCACCATGGCGTCCACCAGGTCGGTGTAGCCGTCCGGGGTCAGCGGTTTGACCTGGTAGTCCTGGGCGCCCAGCGCAAGCGCCTGCTTGCGGTCGGCGGCAATGGCTGAGTTGGACAGCACCATGATTGCCGATCCCGCCAGAGACGGGTCGGCGCGGACAGCTTTCAGCACATCAAAGCCGGACATGCCCGGCATGCGCAGATCGAGCATGATCACGTCAGGCGTGAAATCGCGCAGTTGGTTTAGCGCCGCCCGGCCGCTTTCGGCGTAGCGCAGCACGTGCCCGGCGCCGTTTGCCTCCAGCGCATCTTCCAGGAAGATGAATTCGCTAGGGTCGTCATCGACGAGCAGAAGGTTTAGCGCCTGGATCATCTGTCCCATAGGCGCAGTGACTGGTTAAGGTCTCCTGACACGGCCGCGCCGATGTCACGCCTCGCTGGCGATCGCAGCGAGGAAGGTGTCGCCATAGCGTTCCAGCTTGCGCGCCCCGACGCCAAAGCAGGTCGACATTTCATCCAGCGTGGATGGCTTGTTCAGCGCCAGTTCGATCAGGGTGCGATCGGCAAATACGGTATAGGCAGGCTTGCCGGTTTCCTTGGCGATCTCCAGGCGCAGCTTGCGCAGGGTCTGGTAGAGATCGCGGTCGCGCTCGCCGTGAAGCGCTTCAGCCGCGTCCGAGCTCGGGCGTGAGCGCGCGGTTTTCGTGCCTCTCGCCTCTTCGGGCGGCCTCAGGCGGATGGGCAGCCGGCCGAACAGGATCTCCTTGCCCTTGGGTGTGATCACCCATTCGCCATGGCCGTCCACGGGCTGGTCGATGGCACCATGGGCGAAGAGCTGGCGGTATACGCTCATCCACTGCTCCTTGGAGAGCGCCTCTCCGACGCCGAATGTGGGCAGCTGATCATGGCCGCGGGCGAGCACTTTTTCGGTCTTCAGCCCGCGCAGCACGCTGGTCAGGTGCTCCAGCCCAAAGCGCTGGCCGGTGCGGGCGATGGCACTCATGGCCTTCTGGGCGTGCACCGCGCCGTCAATGAGTGTGGGGGGATCGTCGCAAAGATCGCAATGGCCGCACGGCTCCGCCGCGTCACCGAAATAGGATAGCAGGGTCTGGCGCCGGCATTGCGGGGCCTCGCAATAGGCAATGAGCGCGCCCAGGCGGCGCAGCTCCATCTGCTTGCGCGTCTCGTCGGATTCGCTCTCGGCGATCTGGCGCCGGCGCAGGGCCGCATCGCCCAGCGACCACAGCATGAGCGTGTCAGCGGGCTCACCGTCGCGCCCGGCGCGGCCGATTTCCTGGTAATACGCCTCAACGCTTTTGGGCAGGGCAGCGTGCAGGACGTAGCGCACATCCGGCTTGTCCACGCCCATGCCAAACGCGACGGTGGCGCACATGACCACGCCTTCGCCTTTTACAAACTCGTCCTGGCGCCACGCACGCACCGAGGAGTCCAGCCCGGCGTGATAGGCCAGCGCGTACACGCCCTCGGCCTGGAGTTTGCCGGCGAGCTCCTCGCAGGCTTTGCGGCTGGCGCAGTAGATGATGCCGGAGCGCTCGGGCCGGGCCTTCACGAAGGCCAGCACCTGGGCATGACCGGACCGGCGCGCGCCGCAGGCGAGATACAGGTTTGGCCGATCAAACCCGGCAACAAACTCGGCCGGATCGCGGGTGAACAGGCGCTGGGCGATGTCGCGCCGGGCTGCCGCGTCGGCGGTGGCAGTGAAGGCAGCGATCTGGGGCTGTCCGGCGGCCTGGGCCAGTTCCTTGATCCGAAGATAGTCGGGCCGGAAATCATGGCCCCACTGGCTGACGCAATGGGCTTCGTCCACAGCGATCATGGTCAGGTTCGCGCGGCCCAGCCGCTCGGCGAGACCGGGGGCCGCCAGGCGTTCGGGGCTCACATACAGAAGGCGCAGCGTGCCATCGTCCAGGCGCGACCAGGTGTGCTCGCGGTCCTCAGGGGTGTCGGCGCTGGTCAGGCTGCCCGCCTCCACGCCGCCGGCCTGCAGCGCGGTGACCTGGTCACGCATCAGCGCGATGAGGGGCGAGACCACAAGCGTCAGCCCGCCGCGCACGATGGCGGGAAGCTGATAGCACAGCGATTTACCCCGGCCGGTCGGCATGACCGCCAGCACATCGCGCCCGGCGAGCACCGCGTCCATGATTTCTTCCTGGCCGGGCCGGAAATCGCGGAAGCCGAACACGTCGGCCATGGCGGTGCGGGCGTCGGCAAGGCTCTTGCGATGAGGGGCAGGGGAATCGATGTCGGCCATGGGATCAGGCTAAGGCGTCACAGCGCCGGTGCAACGGCGCGCGGCGGTCAGGCGACCTCTCGAGGCAGTTTGAACACCACATCTTCATCGGCCACACGCACCTCTTCGATGCGAACCTGGTAGCGGTTTGCGATGGCGGCGATCAGATCCTCGACCAGCTCCTCAGGCGCGCTGGCACCGGCGCTGAGCCCGACGCGGGTGGCCCCTTCAAACCAGGCCCAGTCCACATCGTCGGCCGTTTGCACCAGGTGAGCGTCCTTGGCCCCGGCGCGCTTGGCGACCTCCACCAGGCGCACCGAGTTTGACGAGTTGGGCGCGCCCACCACCAGCACGAGGTCGGCCGTGGCGCCGATCGCCTTGACCGCTTGCTGGCGATTGGTCGTGGCGTAGCAGATGTCTTCCTTGTAGGGCGTGGCCATGGCCGGGAAGCGGTCCTGCAAAATCGCAACGATTTCCTCGGTGTCGTCCACCGACAGGGTCGTCTGGGTGACGAAGGCCAGATTGGCCGGATCCTTTGGCTGGAACGTCTTTGCGTCCTCCACCGTCTCCACAAGGTGTATGGCGCCGTGAGGCAGCTGGCCCATCGTGCCGATGACCTCCGGGTGACCGGCATGGCCGATGAGCAGGATCTCCTTGCTGTTGCGGTGGTGGCGCTGCGCTTCCACATGCACTTTGGAGACCAGCGGGCAGGTGGCGTCCACATAGAGCATGTTGCGCGCAGCCGCCTCGGCGGGCACCTGCTTTGGAACACCGTGGGCCGAGAACACGACGGGCCGGTCGTCCGGGCATTCGTCGAGCTCTTTCACGAACACCGCGCCCATGGCTTTGAGCCGATTGACCACGTGCTTGTTGTGAACGATCTCATGGCGCACGTATACCGGCGCGCCATAACGCTCCAGAGCGCGTTCGACGATCTGAATTGCGCGGTCCACGCCGGCGCAAAATCCCCTCGGACTGGCGAGAAGCAGGTTCAGGGCGCTGTCTTCAGTCATGAAATCTCCGCATACCGGCGCTGGCGGGCGTTGCCGCGAGCCCGCGCGCGTAATAGACAGCCTGTATCAAACCTGTGTGCCCGGGCAAGGGGAGCCCGCCGCGTTACAGCTTAACCCTTCATTTGGGGATCATTTATGCGCCTTAAAGCCCTCGCCGTCATCGCCGCCACCCTGGCTCTGGCCGGATGTCAGTCTGTGCGCAACCCGTTGAGCGATCCTGAGCCCAATCCGGGCCCATGCCCGAATGCGCTGGCGCTCTATGACGCGCACCGGCTGGTGCAGATCAATGGCGAGGACCTCGCCTACGAAAATGTTGGCTTCACCGGCGAGATCACAAATGTGGTCAGCCGCTGCCGCTATACCGATCAGGATGCGACACCGATCGATATGGAGATCGGCGTGCGGATGGGCTTTGGTCGCGGACCGGCCGCGGGGGGCTCGACCCACACCTATAATCTGTTCGTCGCGGTCACCGGACTGGATAGCGTGGTGATCGACAAGCAGGTCTTTCCAATCACCATCGAATTTAGTACAGGTCAGGACCGGGTGAGGGTCACGGAGATTTTCGACTCGGTTGAAATCCCGCGCGCCGGTGCCGACACCTCCGGCTTGAATTTCGAGGTGTTGGTGGGCTTCGAACTCACTGAAGACGAGCTCGAGTTCAATCGCTCCGGGCTGCGCTTCCGCGTCGACGCCGGTCAGGACTGATCCTTTTTCACTGAACAGCGCGGCCTGCCTTGAGGGCCGCGCCCTCGGGACGACCCGCCATGACCTCGCTCATCGCCGCGCTTTCAAAAACCGTGTCGGACGCTTTCGCAGCTGAGGGGCTGCCCGCTGACCTGGGCCATGTGAATGAAAGCGGGCGCCCGGATCTGGCACCCTATCAATGCAACGGTGCCATGGCGGCGGCGAAGCTTGCAAAGCAGAACCCGCGTGCCGTCGCCGAGGCGGTAACGCAGCGGCTGGCTGCGAGCGCTCCGGGCCTCACCGTGGAGATCGCCGGGCCCGGCTTCCTCAATCTGACGCCGGCCATGAGCGATTACGCAAAGCGCGCCGACGCCATCGCCGCCGATGATCGGGCAGGGGCGGGCGCCAGCCCGGCACCGATGACCGTGATGCTCGATTTTGGCGGTCCGAATGTCGCCAAGCCCATGCATGTGGGTCACCTGCGCAGCGCAGTGATTGGCGACTGCCTGCAGCGGCTTCTGACGTTTCGCGGTCACAAGGCGATCTCCGACGTCCATCTGGGTGATTGGGGGCTGCAGATGGGCCATCTGGTCACCGAGCTGGAAGACGAGCAGCCCGGCCTTGTGTATTTCGATGCCGATTTTGCCGGCCCGTATCCGGACGCCAGCCCGGTCACGATCGAGGATCTCTCGCGGCTCTACCCGCAAGCGTCGGCCAGGGCCAAGGAAGACCCCGAGCGCAATGCGCGCTCGCAAAAGGCCACAGCCGAGCTTCAGGCTGGCCGGCCAGGCTATCGCGCGCTGCTGGCCCATTTCATTGCGGTCTCGATCACGGCGCTGAAAACCGATTACGAGGCGCTGGGCGTCAGCTTCGATTTGTGGAAGGGCGAGAGCGACGTCAATGATCTGATCCCGGCCATGGTCGCGGATTTAAAGGCAAGCGGCGTCGCCGAAGAAAGCCGGGGCGCATGGATCGTGCGCGTGGCCGAGGAGGGGGACAAGAAGGAGCTGCCCCCGCTCATCCTGGTCTCAAGCCAGGGCTCCTCGCTTTACGGCACCACGGATCTGGCGACGATTCTGGATCGGCGCCGCGCCTTTGATCCAGACCTTATCCTGTATGTGGTGGATCTGGCGCAATCTGATCATTTCGAACAGGTTTTCCGCGCCGCCGTGAAAGCGGAGCTGGCGCGGCCCGGCGGGCTGGAGCACGTAAAGTTCGGCACGGTGAACGGCACCGACGGCAAGCGGCTACGCACGCGCTCGGGCGGAACGTTCAAGCTGGCCGACCTCATCGGCGAAGCCCATGAGCGTGCCAAAGCCCGCCTCAACGAAGCCGGTCTCGGCGCGGAGCTGTCTGCCGGCGAGTTTGACGCGGTGGCGCGCATGGTCGCCAACGCCGCGATCAAGTTCTCCGACCTCTCAAACGTGCGCACCACCAATTATATCTTTGATCTGGATCGCTTTGTCAGCTTTGAGGGGAAGACCGGACCTTATCTCCTGTACCAGGCTGTCCGGGTTAAGTCCCTGATGCGCAAAGCGAACGAGAAGGGCCTCGAGCCGGGCCCGGTGCAAGTGACCGATCCGGCTGAAGCCGCCCTGATCCGCCGGCTCGACGGGTTCGAGATTGCGCTGGAGCGCGCCGAAACCGGGCGCGCCCCGCATATCCTCTGCGAGCACGCCTATGGTCTGGCGCAGGCGTTTTCCGGCTTCTATGCGGCCTGTCCCATCCTGCCGGAAGAAGACACCGCGATCCGCGCTTCGCGCCTGACGCTGGCGCAAACCACGCTGAAACAGCTGGAGCTGGTGCTGGGTCTGATCGGAATGGACGTGCCGGCGCGGATGTAGCCTCAGCTTTCGGGCGGGCAGAGGGCCAGAAACGGCTCGGGCGGCGCAAGCGTGCCGCCGGCGCGTTCCACCGCTTCGGACAGGTTGGCGAAGCGGCGCCCGTCAAACGACGGGTCGAAGAGCATTTCGCGCAGACGTCCCGGCACGCCGGGTTCGTCCAGCTGGGCCAGCCTGGCGTAGGCGGCGTCCTCGCGTCCGCTCAGCCGCAGCATGTTGTAGCCCTGGATCAGCGCACGAGGCTCGTCGATGAACATCTGGCCCAGCACCACGGCCTGCGCCCCGTCCCCTGCGGCGCAAAGCCGGTAGATTTCGCTGAACAGCTTGGCGAACCGGCCCAGCTCGATCTCCTGAATGCGCGCGGCGATCGCGGCGGCCTCGTCATGGCGGCCGGCATAGTGCATCGCCACCTGGGCCTCGTTAAGGCTGAAGCCGTGATAGGGATCGATCTGCAGCGTCCGGCGGGCGATGGCGACGGCGAGGTTGAAATCGCGCGCCTTTCTTGCGTGCTGGATGAGAATGCTGCGGTTCTGGATGTCCGTCGGCGCCAGGAGGGCGTCGAGCCTTTGCACCACCGAACGCGCGTCGTCATGGCGACCCATCATCACCAGCGTGTTGGAATAGTCGAACAGGCGATCAATATCGTTGGGGCGTTCGGCCAGATAGGCCTCATACGCCTGTCGCGCAGCGTCCAGATTGAACAATTCCTGCTCGCGCCGGCCGCGATAGACGGCGGCCTGCAGGGGGTCGCGTGCGGCGGCGACAGCGGCGTTCATGCGCTCTGAATACGCCTGCAGATAGGCCTCGCCGGTCAGCGGATTTGGTATCATGACCAAAGAGGGCGTGTTGAGATAGCGGAACACCAAGGCAGAAACCGCATGAGCTTCGGCGAAGTCCGGATCGATGGAGCGGGCGCGGTCCAGCAGGGGCAGCGCCTCAGCCCAGTCCCTCCAGTCTCCCGTGCGGCCGAACTCCGTCATCGCCGCCTGGGCGCGCAAGTAAGCCTCATAGGCGGATATCGAATCGGTTCCGGCGGCGACCATGGCGTCCAGCGCCTCGGCGTCGAGCGCGGTATCAAGGACCTGGGCCACGTGCCGCGCGATATCGCCCTGCAGGTCCAGTATGTCGGCGAAGTCCCGGTCATAGGTGTCAGACCAGCGCTGCACCCCGGTGGCCGCCTCGATCAGGCTGACGGTGACGCGCACCCGCTCGCCATCGAGCCGCACCGAACCATCCACCAGATTGGCCACGTTCAAGGCCTGTCCGATGGCGGCGAGACTGGTCTGAGTGTCCCCGTCATAGGCCAGAGTGGCGCGCCGGGACGCGACCTGAAGGTCCGGCGTGCGCCCGAGCGCCGCGCTGATCTCCTCCGACAATCCGTCCGCGAACCAGAGCGCGTCACCGTCCTCGCTGTAAGCCTCGAAGCCCAGCACGGCCACCGACTGGTCCGGCGCCGACGGCGTGCGAAGGCCCAGCGTGAACGCGGCGATGACGCCGATGGCGATCACCAGGACGGCGCCGATGAATGCGTGGGCCGGGCGCGGTCCGAGCAGCAGCGGCTGAGACGGCGCCGGTGTCTCGGCTTCGGCGGCCGGCGCGGAAGGTGCTGACGGCGCGCCTGGATCGGGCGCCCGCAAGGCCGGGCCGGGCGGGGGCGAAGCGGCGTCCTCAATCGCCGGGGCAACCGGGACGATGAAGCGATACCCGCGCCCATGGGCGGTTTTGATCCAGCGCGGCGCGCGCGCATCGTCGCCCAGAGCGGCGCGCAGTTCGCGCATCGCCGTGGTGAGCACCGCGTCAGACACGCTCAGGCCCTCCCAGACCTCGGCGATGATCGCGTCCTTGGTCACGAGGTCTGGTGCGCGGGCCAACAAGAGGGCGAGCAGGCGGATCGGCTTGCCGCGAATATCCAGCGGCGCTCCGTCAAGCGTGGCTGTCTCGTCGCGCCGATCAAGGACCAGTCCGCCGGCGGCGAGACGCCGCGGCGTTTCGGTGAACCGCTCTGCGGCTTCGTCTGTCATTGCGCGCGCTCCCCAAAGCTGCAGCCCGTCTTGTTCTACCGCGCCGGCGTGCGCGCGTCACGGCTCCAAAGTTGAATTCTCGAAAAATATAAGACTAAAAAATGCAATTAAAACAACACCCTCAGAACTTCTTAGAACTTCCTCAGACCTGGCTGAGGATTTGGGCGAGGTCATGGGGTGATGGTGAGGACGTCGCGGCGGACACCCCGCCAGCTACACGGCAAACGCACCATCACGCTACAGGAGAGTAAGACATGAAAGCCCTCAAGATCCTCGCCGCCGCAACCGTTCTCGTCGCCGCCGCTTCCGCGTCGGCCACAGCCCAGGAATTCAAGTTCGATTACGAGCCCTGGCAGCTCAGCAGCTCGGACGGTCGTACCGCCGTGCTCGACCGGCTGGAGCGCAGGGTGAACAATTTCTGCCGGGTCGGCGAAGCGCGCGGCGCCTTGCAGCGCTACATCGCCGAGGACTGCCAGGAGCGCACTCTGCGCCAGGCGCTCGCCCAGATGGACGATACGCGCGTCCTGGCCTTGCACCGTGAGCGCCAGCTCAGCCGTTCGGCCTGATCCACCTCAAGTCCCGTATGCGTGCGACCCGATGCGCGCATGCGGGCTGGCCGGGGCGCGGAGCAGCAACCGCAAACCGGCCCGCGAGCCGCGACCGGAGACCCGACGGGCCTTCGATCGCGGCTCGATGCGTTCGGGCGCGCTCAGGCACGCTCAGGCACATTGACTCAAATCGCGCCTCGGCTAGTTTGTTGCGCTCGCGAAGGAGCGCCGTGAGGCGGGCTGGTTGCGGGATGACATGACGGCTCCCTTGCGGGAGAGACCGGCCGAAGACGCCGGCGCCGAAGGCGCAACCGCCCCGGAAACGCTCAGGCTGCAGGACCGCAGGAAACAAGGCCGACGCTGGAAAGCGGATAATTGCCTGCGGGCGATGATCCCACCGAAGGAGCAATGCGCGCGCTGAAGATTTTCAGCGATGCCGCGGGAATCTCTCAGGTTTTCGAGACAGCGGGGGCGCGGGTGGTGCGGGCATGAGCCGGCGCCGGATGCGCAACCGCGCGAAGACTTTGGAGACACGCCCTGATGGCCGAGACGCTGCTTCACCGCACCCCGCTATACGATCTCCATGTGGAGCTTGGCGCCAAAATGGTCCCGTTCGCCGGGTATGAAATGCCCGTGCAGTACGAAGGTGCCGGCGTGATGGCCGAGCACAATCATACCCGCACCCATGCGGGCCTGTTTGATGTTTCGCACATGGGCCAGGCGCGCATCACCGGCGAGGCTGCGGCGCTGGAAGGTTTGACCACGCTGGATATCGAGGCGCTGGGACCCAATCAGCAGAAATACACGCTCCTGCTCACGCCTGAGGGCGGGATCATGGACGATTTGATGGTGTCGCGCCCGGAGGATGATTTTCTGTTCCTGGTGGTGAACGCGGCCACCAAGGGCGGCGATTTTGCGTACATGCGCGATTATTTTGGAACTCGCGCCGAGCTGATCGAGCTGGACGACCGCGCGCTGCTGGCGCTGCAGGGTCCTGAAGCGGTCGCGGTGATGGAGGCGCACTGCCCCGCCGCCTGCGAGCTGAAATTCATGCAGGCTGCGCGCCTGCAGCTGGCCGGCCACGACGTCATTATTTCGCGCTCAGGATATACCGGCGAGGACGGGTTCGAGATCTCGGTGCTGAACACCGAAGCCGAGGCTCTGGCGCGCACGCTGCTGGGCGACAGCCGCGTGAAATTCATCGGGCTGGGTGCGCGCGACTCGCTGCGCCTTGAAGCCGGGCTTTGCCTTTATGGTCACGACATGGACGAGACGGTGACGCCGATCGAAGCCTCGCTCACCTGGGCGGTTGCCAAATCCCGGCGTGAACGGGCCGATTTTCCCGGCGCCCGCCGCATCCTGAAACAGATCGAGGACGGCGCGGATAAAAAGCGCGTCGGCATTGTCCTCAACGACAAGGCTCCGGCGCGTGAGGGCACTGAAATCCAGCACGAGGGCGAGACCGTCGGCGTCATCACCTCGGGCGGGTTCGGCCCCACCGTGGGCGGCCCGATCGCCATGGGCTATGTGCGCGCAGACCTGGCCAAGGCCGGTACCGCGCTGGACTTGATGGTGCGCGGCAAGGCGCGCCCGGCCGAAGTGGTCAAAACACCGTTTTCACAGCACCGCTTTTTCCGCGGCTAGAATTTCAAGACAGGTTTCAAGGGGAGCATATCAATGAGCCAGACCCGCTATACCAAAGACCATGAATGGGTGCGCATGGATGGCGATGACGCCATCGTGGGTATCACCGCCTATGCCACCGAGCAGCTGGGCGACGTCGTGTTCGTCGAACTGCCCGCGGTGGGCAAAGCGTTCAAGCAAGGCGACGAGCTTGCTGTTGTTGAAAGCGTGAAAGCCGCCTCGGAAGTCTACGCCCCGATCTCCGGCACCGTGATCGCGGTCAATGACACGCTTGATGGCGAGCCTGGCACGGTCAATGAAAGCCCGGCTGACAAGGGCTGGTTTGTAAAGCTTTCCGTCGCCGACAAGGGCGAGCTCGACTCGCTCATGGATGATGACGCTTACAAGGCCCACACCGACTAAATCCGCGCGAAAACGACGCGCGGGGCTGTTACGGCGCGGTTGCGCCCTATGTCGGAATGAAACTGAGTGAAGTTGCACGCTGCGGCGGGGCTGTACGCCTGTCGCCAGAGAGCTGGAGAAAGGCTGAAACGCCGATGCGCTATCTACCTTTGACCCACGAGGATCGTAAATCGATGCTCGAAACGGTGGGGGTCGCCTCCATCGACGATCTGTTCAGCGATGTGCCTGAAGCGGCGCGCCTGGACGGGTCGGTGGACCTGCCGCCCAAGGCGACCGAAATCGCCGTGGAGCGTGCCTTCACGCGTATGTCCCGCCGCAATCTCTCTGCGGGCGAAGCACCATTCTTTGTAGGGGCAGGCGCGTACAAGCACCATGTCCCGGCCACCGTGGATCACATGATCCAGCGGTCGGAATACCTGACCAGCTACACGCCTTATCAGCCGGAAATCAGCCAGGGCACGCTTCAGACCTTGTTTGAATTTCAGACCCAGGTCGCTGCGCTGACCGGCATGGATATCGCCAACGCGTCCATGTATGACGGCTCGACGTCCTGCGCCGAGGCCGTGCTCATGGCCAGCCGGGTGACCAAGCGCAAAAAAGCGGTGATGAGCGGCAATCTGCATCCGCATTATGCCAGCTCCACCCATACGCTTGCCAAATACATGGACATCAACACGGTCAGCCAGGACGCGAACCCCGGCTCGCTGGACGATATTGCTGCGGCCATTGATGACGAAACCGCCTGCGTCGTGGTTCAAAACCCGGACGTGTTCGGCCAGGTCCATGATCTGGAGCCGCTGGCCAAGGCGGCCCACGACAAGGGCGCGCTTCTGATTGCGGTATTCACCGAGGTCTTGTCGCTGGGCCTGATGAAGAGCCCCGGCTCCATGGGCGCGGACATTGTTGTGGGCGAGGGCCAGTCGCTGGGCGTCGGCCTGCAGTTCGGCGGACCCTATGTGGGCCTCTTCGCCTGCCGCGGCGACCGCAACTTCCTGCGCAACATGCCGGGGCGCCTCGCCGGTGAAACGGTGGACGCGGACGGGCGGCGCGGCTTCGTGCTGACGCTCTCCACCCGCGAGCAGCATATCCGCCGCGACAAGGCGACGTCGAATATCTGCACCAATTCGGGGCTGATGGCACTGGCGTGGACGGTTCACATGACGCTGCTAGGCCAGGCCGGCTTCACCAAGCTTGCCCGTATCAACCATGAGCGCGCCTGCGAGCTGGCCGACCGCCTCTCCGCCCTGCCGGGCGTGGAGCTGGTTACCGACGCCTTCTTCAACGAGTTCACGATTCGCCTGCCGGGCGATGCGGCTAAAGTCGTGCAGGCGCTCGCCGACAAGGGCGTGCTGGGCGGGGTGCCCGCCAGCCGGCTTTATCCGGGCAAGGGTCATGATGACCTGCTGCTCGTGGCCGCCACCGAAACCAATACGCCCGAAGACTTCGACGCGCTCGAAGCCGCGCTGAAAGAGGTGCTCTAACCATGGCAATGAACACACAGGGCCGTCCGTCGCGTCCACTGCATGTCTATGACGCGGGCGCTTACACCGACACGTTTTCCGGCTCCAAGGGGCTGGATCAGGCCGAGCCGCTGATTTTTGAACGCGGCGCGTTTGATAATTGCGGTGTTGATCTGGAAGAACCCAAAGGCACCAAGACCCGTCTGGGCGGTCTGGACCGTCAGGACGCGCTGGGCCTGCCCGGGCTCTCCGAGCCTGAAACCGTGCGCCACTATGTGCGGCTGTCGCGAAAGAACTACGCCATTGATCTCGGGCTTTACCCGCTGGGCTCGTGCACGATGAAGCATAACCCGCGTCTCAACGAAAAGCTGGCGCGGCTTCCGGGCTTTATCGACATTCACCCGCTGCAGCCGCAATCGACCGTGCAGGGCGCGTTCGAGCTGATCGGCGAGCTCGCCCACTGGCTGATGACGCTCACCAACACGCCGTGCGTTGCCATGAGCCCGAAAGCTGGTGCCCACGGCGAGCTGTGCGGCATGATGGCCATTCGCGCCGCCCTGGATGCGCGCGGCGAGAGCAAGCGCCGCCGCGTGCTGGTGCCCGAAAGCGCCCACGGTACAAACCCGGCCACCGCCGTACAGTGCGGCTTCACCGTGGATGAGATTCCGGCAGACGCTGGCGGGCGCGTGGACATGGAGGCCTTCAAGGCCAAGCTTGGCGATGATGTCGCCGGCATCATGCTCACCAACCCCAATACGTGCGGCCTGTTTGAGCGTGACATCAAGGAAATCGCTGACCTGATCCACGAGGCTGGCGGGTATTTCTACTGCGATGGTGCGAACTTCAACGCCATTGTCGGCCGGGTGCGCCCGGGCGATCTGGGCATCGACGCCATGCACATCAATCTGCACAAGACCTTCTCCACGCCCCATGGTGGCGGCGGGCCAGGCTCTGGCCCGACTGTGTTCTCAGAAGCGCTCGCGCCTTACGCACCGGTTCCCTATGTGGTGAAGGAAAACGACACCTGGCGGATGGTGGAGCAGGAAGCCGACGCCGAGGGCGAGCCGTTTGGCCGCATGGTGGCTTTCCACGGCAATATGGGCATGTTCACCCGCGCCCTGTCCTACATGATGAGCCACGGCTCTGACGGGCTGAAGCAGGTGGCCGAGGACGCGGTCCTGAACGCCAACTACATCCAGGCGCGCCTCACCGGCGTCATGACGCCGGCGTTCGAAGGCACCTGCATGCACGAAGCGCTGTTCGATGACCGCTTCCTGGAGGGCACCGGGGTCTCCACGCTCGATTTTGCGAAAGCGATGATCGACGAGGGCTATCACCCCATGACCATGTATTTCCCGCTGGTGGTGCACGGGGCGATGCTGATCGAGCCGACCGAGACCGAGAGCAAGGGTTCGCTTGATCGCTTCTGCGACACGCTGGAAGGCCTCGCGAACGCCGCCAAGGCTGGAGAGACCGAGCGGTTTACGGCGGCTCCGCGTCACGCGCCGGCCAAGCGCCTTGATGAAACCCAGGCGGCTCGCAACCCGGTGCTGCGCTGGGTCCCGCAGGAGGCGACGCCGCAAGCGGCAGAATAGATCACCAGATTTTCGCCGCCTCTTGCGGCGTATCGGCGATCGGGCGGGCGGCTGGAAATATCCGGTCGCCCGCTTTGCGTGTCAGGGCCAGCACCGGCTTTTCGAACAGGTGATGCATGAGCGCGGCACCGGCCAGGCTCAATGCCGCGCCCGTGACCAGGAAGGCGATTGAGGACACCCACCCGCCATCTGGAAACGCTCCCGCCCAGATGCGTGCGAGCGCAGCGATAACGGGCAGGTGGACCAGGTAGAGCGCGTAAGACCAGTCGCCGAGGACCACCAGGGCGCGCGGCGCCTTGAAGGTCCAGTCAAGGCATGCGGTTCCATACACGATGAGCGTCGCCGGAAGGCCGTAGGCGAGGACCCTGTACCAGCCTTCGGGCATGCTTTCATGGCCGGTCCAGGCGATGCTTGCCGTCACCGCGATCCACGACAATGTGCCGACACCGATCACAGGCAGGGCGAAGGCGCGCCGGCCCGAGATGACCAGAAACCCTGCACCGCACCCCAGCACAAACTCGGCGGTGAGCGGATGGGTCACCAGATCAAACACCGGCGAGCCTGAGTTCGGGACCATCAGACCTGCAATGGCGGCCAGGCCGAGCCACGCCGCCAGCAGCACCGGAAGCAGACGCCGCGGTGCCAGCAGCAGAACGGCGAAGACGAGGTAGAAATACATCTCGTGAATGATCGTCCACCCCACGAGCAGGATCGGCAAATCCTGGTCTGGCCAGAGCAGGGCCGAGGTGAGGAGGTTCAGATCCCCGGTCTCACGGCTGAGCGCCGAGCCGAACAGGGCATATCCTGCCAGAACCCCAAGGGTTGCAAGCCAGTAGGGCGGGTATATCCGCGTGATCCGGGCGTAGAGAAAACGGCCGACATAAAGCGGCCCCTTAGGCGCATGGCGGGTCACATACACCATCACAAAGCCGGAGATCACAAAGAACAAATCGACGCCTGAAACCCCGGCGCTGGTCCAGAGAGGGCTGATCGCCGCGCCCAGAAAGCGCAGCTCGTGCTGGGTGAGGTGGGCGACCAGCACCATGATTGCCGCCGCGGCGCGCAGCACCTGTATCCATTCCAGCTTCGTAGCCACGCAGCGCCCCTCAATACAATCATCTTGCTGATTTATGGCACGTCCAGGCGTTCGACTGAACTGCCGGGCACGCAAGGGTGCAGGGCGGGCTTGCCCGCCGCCAGACCGGCATGGGCCTCCAACCCGGGGGCGAAGACCGCTGTCCCTCCGGCGCCACACTGGTCTCGCTGTTTTGCAACATTACGCCGATGAAACGCAGCGTCCGGTCCGGTTTGCCTTGAACTCGGGCCGTGCAATCTAGACATTAGCAATGCGCGCCGGGATCCCGGCGAGCCGGGACGGAGCAAGACGGTGGCTATGAACGAACCGGTCGGCGGCTGGGGCCGTAAGCAGGTCAGCGGCGTTATTCAGGCGGTGCTTCGCGCTGTCGGGGTCGCGCTTGGCCTGTTTTTGCTGGTTCTCGCAGTCCCGCTCTTCTTTCTGCCGATTCCTCTGGGTCTGCCGCTAGCGCTGTTTGCGCTGCTTCTGCTGGCGGGCACGTCGAAGACGGCTCACCGCATCATCACCGACTGGCTCAAGCGTCATCCGCGCGTGTGGGGCCGGGTGAAGCACGTGTTCGACCGCTTCCACAAAGACGAGAGCTGAGGCGACTCGCCGCGATCACAAGGCCGTCAGCGCGCTTAAAGCGCGGCGCGGATCGGCGTATACCTGCGGCGTATCAAAGCGTGAGGTGCGTTTCGTGATCCGATTGATCGCCAGCCTGTTTGTGTTCATTGCCGCTTCCACGGGTCCGGCCGCCGCCCAGTTTTCCGGCGATGGTCCCATGGTGGATGCCTCTCTGGTGGCCGACCGGGCGTCGGTGGCGCCCGGCGAGACCGTTCACATCGCCCTGCATCAGGAGATCACGCGGGGCTGGCACACCTACTGGCGCAATCCCGGCGATAGCGGCGAGCCCACGCGGCTAACCCTGGACCTGCCCGAAGGCTGGAGCGCTGGCGAGATCATCTGGCCGGCGCCCAACGCCTATCCCCTTGGCCCGCTTACCAATTACGGCTATTCGGACAGTGTCACCCTGCCGGTCCCGGTCACCGTTCCGGAGGGGTTCGCGCCCGGCCGTGTGGAAATCCCGGCCGAAGCCACCTGGCTGGTGTGCGAGGATATCTGCATCCCCGAAGAGGCGAGCCTGACGCTGAGCCTTCAGGTGGGTGAAAGCCGCGCTGACCGCTCCGGGGTTCGCCTGATCGAAGCGGCGATCGCCGCCGCACCGCAGCCCGCCCCGGCAGGTTTTGAGGCGGCGGTGAGCGAAGGAGACGAAGCGCTCTCCTTCACCTTTACCGGCCCGACGCTGGACGGCGCGTCGAATCTTTATCTCTTTCCCTATGTGTCAGGGCTGATTGATCACGCCGCCGAGCAGCGTGTCGCTACGGCTCCGGGAGCATTGCGCATCGATGTTGAGGGCGGCTATCTCGCCCGGTCCGGCGTGGACGGGCCGCAGCGGCTTCTGATCGCTTTTGACGCGCCCGGCGGTGAGCGCGTCGCCCTTGAAGCGGTGGCCGTGCCGGGCGACCCGGTGAATACGCTCTCCTTCGGCGCTGGCGCGGCGGCGTCAAATCCTGACCGCGCAGGCGGCGCAGGCCAGAGCCCTGCTGCGGCACCGGTGAGCCTGTCCTTCGTGCAGGCGGCCCTCTTTGCGCTCCTTGGCGGGCTTATCCTTAATCTGATGCCGTGCGTCTTCCCGATCCTGTCCATGAAAGCGCTCACCCTGGTGGACAAGCGCGGCGCCGCACGGGGCGAAGCGCGCATGCTCGGCATTCTGTTTGCGGCGGGCGTCATCGGGACGTTCCTGGCGCTGGGCGGTCTGCTTTTGATTCTTCGGGTGGCGGGCCTGCCTGACCTCTGGGGCGTCCAGCTTCAGGTGCCCGGCGTGGTGGCGGGTCTGGCGCTTTTGATGTTCGTGATCGGGCTGAATTTCCTGGGTGTATTCGAGCTGGGTACAAGCCTGCAGACCGTGGGGTCGGGCGTGCGTGATACCGGGCGCAGAGGCGCGGTTCTCACAGGCGTTCTGGCGGTGTTTGTTGCGGCGCCATGCCTTGCCCCCTTCATGACGGGCGCGCTGGCGTTCGCGCTGTCACAGCCGCCGCTTGCCTCGCTCACGGTGTTTGCCTTTCTGGGGGTCGGCCTGGCAGCGCCCTTCGTGCTGGTGAGCTTCTTTCCAGCATTGCTGGCCTTCCTCCCAAAACCTGGACCCTGGATGGTCCGGTTCCGCCAATTACTGGCCTTTCCCATGTTCGCCACCGCGATCTGGCTCATCTGGGTGCTGGTCGCCCAGGTCGGCTCCAGCGGTGTGATCTGGGCCCTGGCTGCGTTTCTGGCCGCCGGCTTTGCGGCCTGGGCGTTCTCCATGCGCGGCACCATTGCACGGGTCACCGCCATTGCCGGCGTCGTTATGGCTGCCGGCGCTGTGTTCGCCGCTGCGCGCCTTGAGCCGGTGGAGATTGGCACTCCGGCCGGCGGGGCCTGGGCAAGCTGGAGCCATGAGGCGGTAGAGGGTGCACGCGCCGCCGGTCAGCCGGTGTTTGTGGATTTCACCGCAGCCTGGTGCGTCACCTGCCAGGTCAACAAGCTCGGCGCGCTTTCGGACCGGTCTGTGAGCGCCGCTTTCACCAGCCATGATGTGGCGCTGTTGCGCGCTGACTTCACCAATCGCGATTCCGTCATCGCGGCTGAGCTGGCCCGCCACGGCGCGGCTGGCGTTCCGCTTTACCTGATATACCCCGCAGATGGCGGCGCGCCCGAAGTCTTGCCGCCCTTGCTGACCGGTGCTCTGGTGATCCAGGCGGTGAACCGGGCCGTAGAATAAACGTCAAATCCAAGCTGGAGCGCCCACCATGACCCTCACGCGACGCACGTTCACGACTTTTGGCGGCCTGTTGACCGCCTCCGCCCTGACGCTTGCTGCCTTCGCGGCTCAGGCGCGCGCAGAGGCCGTGCCCGGCGAGCCCGCGCCAGCCTTTACCGGCGTGACCGCCAGCGGCGAGACCCTGTCCCTGTCTGATTATGCGGGCCAGACTGTGGTGCTGGAATGGACCAATCATGGCTGCCCCTATGTTGTTCGCCATTATGGCGGGGCCATGCAGGGCCTGCAGGCCGAGGCCGCTGACGACGGCGTCGTGTGGATCCAGGTGATCAGCTCGGCACCGGGGCAGCAGGGCCATGTGGATGGCGCCACGGCCATGGCCCTCAACGAAGAGCGCGGAGCGGCCCCGGCGGCGACGATCCTGGACCCAGACGGCGTGATCGGGCGGGCCTATGATGCGCGCACCACGCCGCACATGTATGTCATTGATGGCGACGGCCTTGTTCAATACGCCGGCGGTATTGATGATCAGCCCCGGCCCTCTGAAGGCGATCCGGCTCCGATTGCCTATGTCACAGATGCGCTTGATGCGCTGGCAGCTGGCAATACGCCTGACCCGGCGGCGACGCGTCCCTATGGCTGCTCGGTCAAGTACGGATAGGCCTTTAAAGCTCGCGCGAAGCTGTTAATTCTGGCGGCCATCAAAGTGTGCCGCCGGAGTTTTTCATGCCCGAGCTTATTGTCCGAGTTGTCTCTCGGCGTTTGAAGCGGCCTTTCGTCATCTCCACGGGTTCGCGCGTGGTGCAGACCGCGGTTCAGGTCGTCCTGCTTGAAGACGGGGTGGAGGGTGTGGGCGAGGCCTCCGGCGTCTCCTATCTGGGCGAAACTGCGCAAAGCCTTGCCGCCCAGATTGAAGCGGTGCGCGGCGCGATCGAGGACGGGCTGGACCGTGACGCCCTGCAGGATCTCATTGCGCCGGGAGGAGCGCGATTCGCGGTCGACAGCGCGCTCTGGGATCTGGAAGCGCGACGGACTGGAATCTCGGTCGCCAAGCGCCTGGGCGTCCCGGTGCCGGGATCTTTGATCACCGCTTTTACCATCAGCCTTGATACGCCGGAGGCCATGGAGGCCGCCGCACGCGATGCGGGCCAGCTGGCGCTATTGAAAGTGAAGCTCGGCGCAAAAGACGGTCTTGATCCTGAGCGGGCGCGGGCGGTTCGCCGTGGCGCGCCGGACGCCACATTGATCGCCGACGCCAATGCGGGCTGGACCCCTGAGACATTGGGGCGGAACGCCGATGCGCTGTTCGAGGCGGGTTTTACCTTGCTGGAACAGCCTTTACCGGCCGGCCTGGACAGCGCTCTGGACGGATTTGACAGCCCGCTGCCCCTTTGCGGCGATGAAAGCATTCAGAGCCTGGCCGATATCGACGCTGCCGCGGCGCGCTATGACGTGGTCAATATCAAGCTGGACAAGTGCGGCGGGCTTACCCACGCCCTGGCCATGGGCAAGCGCCTGCGTGAGCTGGACAAGCAGATGTTCGTGGGCTGCATGATCTGCGGTGCGCGGGCCATCGCGCCGGCGTTCCTGCTGGCTCAGGACGCCGACTTTGTTGATCTTGACGGACCGCTCTGGCTGGCCGAAGACGATGCGACGCTTGAGATGGACGTGAGGGGCCGCATGAGCCCGCCGCCCGCCGGGCTTTGGGGCGACGGAGATCCAAATTGAGACCGATACACGCGCCTTATCTCCTGTTTCTCGGCGAGGCCGGGATTGCCGCTGAAGATGTCGGCGCGAAGACCGCCGAGGGCGTTTATTACTGGCGTCCCGAGCGATGCATCGGCCAGAATCGCTTTGAAGGCTCCAATCTTGACCTCGGCCTGCCGGACATGACGCCGGAAGAGGCCGCCGCAGCCGGGGCGAAAACCCTTGTGATCGGCGTCGCCAATCGTGGCGGCGTGCTGTCGCCGCGCTGGACGCCGACCTTGCTGGCCGCGCTGGAAGCCGGGATGGATATTGCCAGCGGGCTGCACCAACGTCTGTCGTCCAACCCGGAGATCGCCGGGGCCGCGCAACGCCTTGGCCGCACCCTCCACGATGTGCGCCACTGGTCCGGCGCGCAGCTGCCGGTGGGCGACGGCAAGCGCCGGGCCGGCAAGCGGGTGCTGATCATCGGTACCGATTGCGCGGTGGGAAAAAACTACACCGCGCTGGCCCTGGAAGCCGAGCTGAAGCGGCGCGGCGTGAAGGCGACCTTCCGGGCCACGGGCCAGACCGGCGTTCTGATCTCCGGTGCCGGGATCGCCATAGACGCGGTGCCGGCTGATTTCGTGTCCGGCGCGGTGGAGATGCTGTGCCCGGACAACGAGCCCGACCACTGGGACGTCATCGAGGGCCAGGCGAGCGTCCTGCATCCCAGCTTCGCGGCGGTGACCACGGGGCTGGTGCATGGTGCCCAGCCGGACGCCATCATCATCGCCCATGAGGCCGAGCGCGCGGAAATGCGCGGATTGCCGGGCCGGAAGACGCCGGGTCTTGTGGAGACCATCGAGGCCCACCTTTCCACCGCACGCGTTACCAATCCCGCCTGCAAGGCCGTGGGCGTGAGCCTCAACACCCGCCGTCTGGACGAGGATCGCGCGCGCGCCGCGGTGAGCGCCGCGTCGGCGCAGACCGGCTTGCCAGCCACCGATCCGATCCGCTTTGGTGCCGGGCCGCTGGCCGACGCGTTGCTGGGTGTTCAGACCGGCCCCGGCTGACCTGTGCGCCCTGGGGCGAGGGTCAGGCAAGGGGGGCTGGCTAAAGAAAAAGGCGCGCCCCGCCGGGACGCGCCTTTTTGGTCAAATGTCTGACAGCGTCAGTTATTGGCGCCGGCCGGGGGCTCCGCGCCGGGTGCGCCCTCAGGCTGCCCGCCTTCGGGCTGTTGCAGCTCGCCGTCCGGATCGTTCTCGACCAAGTGTGCGACCTGTTGAAACACGTTGGCATTCTCTGCCATCTGGTCTGTCAGCGTGGGATTTTGTTCACCCACAGTGGTGAAGAAGCCCGCGGCGTCGCGGAGCAATTTGGCGGCGACTTGCGCATGTGTCGGCATTACTGGATCCGTCCTTCCATCGCGTGCGTCAGAATTAACGCATTACTCGCTAATCCGACCATGAATCCGCCCATGGGGGCAACCGTCACACTGCACGCAAGGTAAGGCGGCTCAGATTGCCGGTGGTGCTGCCCGCCAGGCGCGCACAGCGCCAAGGGCCTCACGGCCGCGAAGTGCGATGATCAAAAGCGCGCAAGCCCAGCTGATGCAGGCGGCAATGAACAGGGCCGGGCTGAATGCCGTGGGCACCCCGGCCACCCACTCAACCGGGGTCTCGATCCCAAGCGGGGTGAACAGGTGAAAGCCGATCGCCCCGCTCATCACGCCCAGCGCGATGAACGCGCCCAGCACCTGGGACGCTGCTTCCACGATTTTTCGCCCCGTCAGCCGCATCAAGAGCGCCACCGCGATGAGCAGGATCGCAGCGCTCAGTTCGGCCACTCCGATAATCCACGGACCCGCGGGATAAAACAGCTCGATCCCCGACCAGTCGCGCAAGGTCGTGAAGATGTGGCGCGGTGTGTCGTGACCCGCGAACTTGAACCGAAGCGAGTCCAAGAAGATCGCGGAAATGAACAGTCCGGCTGCGTAGGCGGCGAGTATGCGGATGCGTGACACCATGGCGTCCCCCTAAGGATCTGATCAGTCGCCCAGAATGGCCGGATAGTTTGCGTCTGCGCGCTCGATATGGCCGGGGATATCTTCCTCCCAGGTCAGTTGAACATCGCGGTTGAAATTCAAATAGAGCTTGCCGTCCACCAAGCTCCAGACCTCCGGATCGCCCTTGGCCGTATAGCCTTCTGCCATGGCCCAGGCGCAATAGCCGCCATAGTGCGGAGCGTAAGCGTCCGGGTCCGCTAGAAAGAGATCCAGATTGGCCTGGCTTGCAAAGCGCCAGCTTGCGCCATTCCACTCGGTTTCAAACTCGCGCGAGCCGCGCATGGGCCCGGTCTGGCTGTGATAGGCAACCACGTCATAGCCGCCAGCCCCGGTGTTGGAGAACAGCCCGGTGTAGACCAGATCATCGGCAAAGGCAGGGGCGGCCGGCAGGGCCGCAGCGCCGGAGATGGCGAGCACGGCTGCGGCGAGAAGCGAGGCGTGTTTCATGGGGCGGCCTTTTCTTTTCTGCGGGGCGGGTGCCGGGAACGGCCCGTGACCAGAAGCCGGACGCTACGCCGCGTCGTTGGTGTCCGCACTACACGACCGCTCGCAGATCCGTGAGCCCGGCTGCACGAGTTCGTGACACCCGGCTTTTTTCTTGTGCGCGGGCGACTAAGTTGGGCCGGTCAGACGAAGGAGAGCTTGATATGGCCGAAGCCATGAGCACCGCCGCCCCCGGCGAAACCAGAGCGCAGGCCTATACAAGGCTCGCCAAGGAAATCGAGGCCGTGGTGGCCGGTGAAACCAGCGCGACCGCGCGCTATGCCACGGCGGCCTGCCTGCTGGCGCAGAATTTTGCGCCGCGCTTCTTCTGGACCGGCTTTTACGTGGTGGATCCGCAAAAGCCTGATGAGCTTGTGGTCGGGCCCTATCAGGGCACGCTTGGATGCCTGCGCATTCCGTTCGGGCGGGGGGTATGCGGCGCGGCGGCGCAGGCCGGTGAAACCCGGCTGGTGCGCGACGTCCACGCCTTTCCCGGCCATATCGCCTGCGACAGCCGGTCGAAGTCGGAAATCGTCGTTCCGGTGTTTGATGGCGACGGAGCGCTCGCCGCGGTACTGGACGTGGACTCAGACCAGCTCGACGCGTTCGACGCCGACGATGAGGCGGGGCTGGAAGCGATCTGCCGCGTGCTTCTGACGGCGTGACTCAAAACGCCGCAGAGGGCTGAACAGCCCGCCGCGGCGTCTTGAAGTCAGGCATGTCCGGGCGGCTGACGCCTAGAAGATCCCGAGAAATTTACGGCGCTTGCGCGGCTTTGGTGCGGTGGACGGCGCCGGCGTTTCTTCAGCCACGTAGCCCTCGGGCATCGCGGTGACGGCGTCGCCTTCATCGGTGATGGTTTCTTCCAGGGACGCGTCTGCCAGGCCCGACGACGAAGTCTCGGCATAGGCCGCAGCCTGGGCGTCGGCTTCAACTGCAGGCGTCGGGATCAAAGGCGTCGGCGCGCCTGGCGCGGCCGTCTCGGCGGTGGTCGCGGGATCCACGGACTGAAGCGCGGGGTGAAGCACCGGAGCGCAGATATCAGCGTCGCACAAGGGCGCGCTCATGGCTTGCGCCACATAGCTTGTGGTGGGCACGCCCGGTCCGCGATAGTCGCCAAGGCCGAGGCTGGATCGAACCGACTCGCGAAACGCGCCAGCGCGCCCGTCGATCGAGGCACGGCGGTCCTGCTCCTCGCGCAGGCGGGAGAGATCGGCCGGGCGCGGTGCCCGTACCGCAGCTGACGCCTGGTCCATGCGGGCGCGGGTCAGCGCCTCGCGGGCGCGTTCGATATTCAGGCGGGTGGTCTCTTCGGTCATCACACGCTCCTGTCTTTCGCCCCATTCAAGATTTTTTAGCATACCACTCCACACCGCCGGTGCGCGAGACCATTACGACGTCCACCTCGCCGCCCACGCCGGTCTGGCTCATATGCAGATCGCTTTTGAGAATATTGAGCTCCACCAACGCCTTGGCGGTTTCGGCGAGCTGCTTTTTGCCCGAGGCCGAGACGACCTTGATGAAGGGGTTGATAAATTCGTCCTGGCTGATGGACTGCGCTGCGTTGACAAATTCACCGGTGAGTCGCGGCAGGGCCTCGGCGCGCATGCGCTGCAGCACCGCGTCCATTTCCGCCTCGCCCAGGCCGGCCTCTTTCAGCGCGGCTTCGGCGGCGGCCTCGTTGGTGATGAGGTTTAAAGACAGCATCACGTCGAACATGAGCGGGTGAACCCCGCGCAGGAAGGCGTGGGTC
>Ga0136600_1000307_pt1 | contig 26988 bp, 17 predicted proteins | sample AntRauMFilla2698_FD_104634 | JGI IMG/M metagenome (GOLD analysis project Ga0136600, IMG submission 104634) | Saline lake microbial communities from Rauer Islands, Antarctica - Metagenome Filla 2 #698 | ecosystem: Environmental > Aquatic > Non-marine Saline and Alkaline > Saline | place...
ACTCTCCGATTATTGTCAAATCATAGCTATAACTCATCAACCTCAAATTGCTAGTCAGGCTCATCATCATTACAAAGTTGATAAACAAGAGACTGAAGATAGGACCATTACGAAAATACTGTCATTGTCTAACGAAGAGCATATTCATGAAGTTGCCAGCTTAATGAGTGGGTCTGAGATTTCTGAAAACTCCCTCAAAAGTGCTGAAGAGCTGATTCATAAATCAATTCGCAGAAACTAATTAACACTTTATTTCACTAAAGTTAATTTCCCAAAACCAATCATATTTGAGATATCATTTACAAATACTCGAACTCTGTAAATGTAAACTCCACTTGCTTGATTAGTTAAGTCAACTGATTGCTGATTAATACCTGGCATAGCATTACCATTTATGGTTTTAACAAGCTGACCATTAGCATTATAAATCGAAATCTGGAAATTCGAACTTACCGGAAGTTGAAAACGAATCGTTGTTGTTGGGTTAAACGGATTGGGATAATTACCTAATAATTTAAAATCTTCAGGTTGAAAAAGTTCAGCTTCTGTTGTTGTAGCTACTTCTTCTAACGCCCCTTCATTTATCCAGTTCTTTATCTTTGTAATCTCATCGGTAGAAAGAGCACCTCCTGTGGGCATTCTGGTTCCGAATTGCGGGTTTGGTTCAATTTTATCAACTAGCGGACTTCCATCAGCATCATTTGGAATCACATGATTCCTATTGTATCTAGACGCTGGACTAGTACTGGCCATCACTCCTGCATAGCTACCAGAATTAAATCCGTTTTGCCCTACACCATGACAAGCACTACAATTATTTGAGAAAATTGGCTGTATTTCTGATGAATAATCCACCTGTGCAATTAAAGGAAAACTAAAAAGTAAAAAGCTTGAGACTACAACTAAATTCTTGATCATATGCACTTCGATATTCTCACTTTGGTTAAAAAGATGCGGAAATAATCTCAGCAATATGTTGTGCCTTTCTTCCGGTTCCATCATAAATTTGATGTCTACAAGAGAACCCAGATGCGCAAATGTTACTATCAACTGAGGTCCTATTAATTGCCGGAAACAACCTTTGATTACCAATTTCCATTGAAACTGACACTTTACTTTCCTCATAACCAAAACTCCCCGCCATACCACAACAACCTGAGTCTAAAACCTCAACTTGATAGCCTGCTTTTTCTAAAACTTTAGCGGACAATCCTTTTTTACTTAAAGCCTTACTATGACAATGCTCGTGTACAGTAACTTTATTCCCATTGACAGAAGTAGGAATAGAATCAAGATGAAGTGCCAGAAACTCCTCAAACGTGTATACATGCTTGGCAACTTGTTTAGCATTTGCAAGCTCACTTTCATCGCAAAGATCAAGAAATTCATCTCTAGCTGTAAGTATTTCAGAAGGTTCTATTCCCACTATTGGTATTTCAGCTTCTGCAAATTCTTTTAATTCTGATATTGCTTTATGTGCTATAGTTTTCGCTACTTTCAAAAACCCCTTTGACAAATGGGGACGCCCCATTTCTTGTATTTTAGGAATCAAAACTTCAAAACCCATTTTCTCCAATACAAACACAGCCGATTTGGCAATGTCTGGATCATGGTAATTTGTAAAGAGATCTACGTACAATAAAACTTTATTAGGAGATTCTTCTTTTTGATATGATTTCCACCATGTTCGAAATGTCTGATTAGCAAATTTTGGCAATACTCTTGATGATGAGATTCCAGCTGTCTTCTCTAATATTTTTTTACTTAAATCAAGACCAGCAACCCAGTTCGAAATACCTGGAAATATAGATGCGAGAGGGTACAATTTCGAAGAATTAACAAAAAATTGTTCCCCAAAAGTTGGTCTATGATTCTTGTGCCATCCGTTCATAAACTCTGCTTTCATTTTGCCCATATCGACATTTGCAGGACATTCACTTTTACAAGCCTTACAACTCAAACATAGGTCAATTGCTTCTTTTAACTCCGCTGACCTGAACTGTTCAGGATCTTTGCCCTCAAAAACTTGCCTGAACACATTTGCTCTACCACGAGTGGAATCCTTCTCATTATTTGTCGCCATATAAGAAGGGCACATTGTTCCACCACTTTGGGATAATTTTCTACATACCCCTGCTCCGTTGCATAACTCTAAAGCGTTATTAAGTCCACCCTCTTTTCTCCAATGAAATTCAGTCTCTACAGTTTCTGAATAATATTCTGGGGAAAAACGTAATCCTTCCTCAATAGGTTTAGCATTTATTATTTTTCCAGGATTGAATATATAGTTAGGATCCCAAATCTCTTTAACCTGCTTAAGTACAGGCATCATCTTTTTGCCTAATACTATTTCAATGTAAGGAGCTCTTGCTCTTCCATCACCATGTTCACCAGAAAGCGAACCGCGATATTTTCTTACTAAATCAGCAACATCACTTGCCATAGCTTTCATGGTTTCGATGCCTTCTCTTTTAGTGGTGTCAATCATTGGGCGAAGATGTAACTCACCTACTGAAGCATGTGCATAAAAAACACACCCAGTATTATGTTTCTCCATTAATGCTTCGAATTCCCTTATGTAATCAGGTAAATCAACTACTCTTACTGCGGTATCCTCACAAAAAGTTGGGGATCGTGCATCTTTTCCTAATCCCATTAATAACCCAAGTCCTGCTTTTCTGAGCTCCCAAACACTCTTCATTTCAGACACTTCTGACAATTCAGGAAAAGAATATCCTAGACTTTTTTCTAATAAAGCTTCTTTTAAATCTCTAATTTTTTCGTCAATAGCAGCATTATCATCTCCTTCAAACTGGATAATAAGAATGCATTTTGGTTCCCCATCTAAGAAAAATCTGTTCTGGGATTGTTCCGGATTAGTCTTTGTAGCATTTAAAATTATATCATCGACTAATTCAACAGCACTTGGGCCAAACTTAACCGCTTCTACAGTCGCCAGCATGGCCTCATCGATTGTTTTAAACTGAGGAATAACGAGTTTTTGGATAGTGTCTTTCTTTACCAGATTCAATGTTGCAGAACCTGTAAGAGCTAATGTGCCTTCACTTCCACATAATAATTCACACAGATTAAATAACCGGCCATTTTTTTCAAAAGGCTGCATTTCAAGAAGTCGGTCTAAAGCATACCCCGTATTTCTTCTAATAACATCTTTATGAGGGTAGTTTTCTTTGATTAGTGCCTTATTTCTATCAAGAAGTGAAAGCATTCCTCTGTAAATACTTCCCTCTAGGCTATCAAGTTTGCATTTTTGAGCGAGTTCCTCTTTTTCTAGCGGCTTTAATAAAGCGATACTTCCATCACTTAACACTACTTCCATTTCCAGCACGTGTTCTCGTGTACTTTTATGCTTTATAGAAAATGATCCTGAAGAGTTATTGCCTATCATTCCTCCAATCATACACCGATTAGTAGTAGAAGTATCTGGCCCAAAAAGTAATGCGTGTTCTTCTACTTGTTTGTTCAGTGTATCTCGAATAACTCCTGGCTGTGCTTTTAAAGATTTTCTATCTAGGTCTATCTCTAGGATTTCAGTCATAAACCTTGAAACATCCATTATAATACCATCTCCGGTTGCTTGCCCTGCAAGACTTGTTCCTGCGCTACGAGGCGTAACAGATAAACTGTTCTTGTTAGCCTGTAATACTACTTGTTGAATATCTTCAGTTGTTCTTGGAAAAGAAACGCCAAGTGGCATCTCTTGATACATAGAAGCATCTTGAGCATATAATTTACGGGTAAGGCTATCTCTATTAATCAAAATGCTCCTTTAAATTTATTCGTAGTAGTTTGGGAGTAATTCTGTTAAATATCAATCGAAAACTACCAACTTTATTAAATCTTGTTTTCAATCATTCAAGATGATATTGAAGTTCTTTTCTAGTTATAAAAATTTCAATCTAATTTAAATCAAACGTTTCTATAAGCTTTAAGATAATTTCATCACCTATAGCTAAACCCGCTGTTGCTGCAGGGCTTGGAGCATTTAAGACATGGATCTGTCGATCCCCAATCTCGAAGTAGAAATCGTCTAGTATCTCGCCGTTGGGTTTTAGTGCCATTGCCCGAACACCAGAAGGTGCAACAGTAAGATGCTTTTCTTCTACACTTGGAATTAGCTTCTGTAGACCTTTTACAAATGCTTTTTTTGAAAGTGATCGATGATATTCATCTAAACCCATACGCCAATGTTTAAATGAAAGCTTCCAAAAACCAGGGAAGTTGATTATTTCCAATGCTTCTTCCATATCAAAAGAAAGTTTTTTATAGCCTTCTCTCTTAAATACCGGAACTGCATTAGGCCCACATTCAATACCGCCAAGGGCCATTCTTGTAAAATGAACTCCTAAAAAAGGAAAGTCTTTATGTGGCAGTGGGTAGATTAAATGATTTACTAAAAATTCAGCTTCAGGCTTCAACTCATAGTATTCACCTTTAAAGGGAATAATTTGGATTGGAGACTTCACGCCTGCAGATTTCGCGACTCTATCACAATATAAACCAGCGCAATTCACTAAATATTTAGAAGTAAAACTATTCTTCTTGGTCGTAACAGTAAGAAAATCCTTTTCTGTTTTTATGTTTGTGACTTCTTGACCAAAAATTATTTTACCTCCATTTTCCTCAATCTTAGTTTGAAGCTTTTGGCACATACCCACATAATCTACAATACCAGTGCAAGGCACTTTAATTGCCGCTACTCCTTTTACGTGTGGCTCGATTTCATTAAGATCCTGAGCATCAATTTTTGCTATACCTTCAATCTTATTTTCTAACCCTCTTTTATAAATAGCGTCTAAACGGTCAAGTTCGTGTTCAGAGGTAGCTACAATAACTTTACCACATATATCAATTGCCACATCATTCTGTTCGCAAAATTCAACTAATTGATGTCTGCCATTTATGCAATTCTTAGCTTTATAACTTCCAGGCTGGTAATAGATACCTGAATGAATTACCCCAGAGTTCTTACCTGTTTGGTGACTTGCAACCTTACCTTCTTTCTCTAATACAAGAATCTTAGCATCTTGGTATGCTAATGACAGTTTATAGGCGGTAGAAAGACCTATAATTCCAGCTCCTACAATAGTAAAATCAAATATATTTTTTTGCATGCAATAAGGTAAGTAGTATTCAAAAAAAAAGCCCTCTTAATATTTAAGAGGGCTTTTAGTTGGATAAAATAACTGTTTATTGACTAGCTGAGAAATTATCCCAATCAATTTCACCTTGTGGACGGCCAACTTGTGTAGCTACACGTCCGCCATCAAGAGAAGTATCGATGCTACCTATTCGGTTATACCTTCTCATATCAGCCCATCTGTGACCTTCTCCCCAAAGAGAGAATCTTCTTTGGTTAAGCATTTCATTAATCAATGATGGTTGGTCAACGGTTCCGGCATAAGCTGCAAGACCCCAAATAGTACGGATAGTGTTTATTGCAGTTACAGCGCTTGCTAAACTTGCAGGTGTGTCTAACTGAATATTAGCTTCGGCATATATAAGCATTAACTCTTCGTTTCTTATAAAAGGAACTGAGCCTGTAGAACTATATCTTCCTTCTTGCCAGTTAGCAGAAATAAGTGGTAAATCAGTAACAGATGCCGGAGTAGTTCTCAAATCTAATTTATCGTCTACTCTTCCATCACCTGCTTCTGCGGCATTTACCCAGTTTGGGCTACCCACAATTATTCTGTTTGGATCTGCATTTGCTGGATAGAAAAAAGGATTGAGGTTATCATTCCCTCCTGCATAAACATGTTGAGGACCAACTTTAAGGTCAGCAACAGTTGCTGCACTTAAATTCAAGAATGAATCATCTAATGCATCTAGAGCACCTTGCCAGTCTTCATCATATACAGCTAATCTTGCAGCAATTGCACGATTAACCTCTTGCATTGTAGCTGGAGTATTAAATCCATTATACCCTGATGTTAATTCAAAAGGAAAAGAGCTTCCTGCATTTCCAAGATTTGTATTTGCATCATCAAGAATAGTTCTCATTGCTGTTAATGCAGCATCTTGAGATAAAAAAGGACCTGGATTAAGAGGCTCGTTATAATCGAATTCAACTCTAATACCATTTGTACCTTGATGTAACCAAGGCCATATCAATTGATATCCTTTTAATGTATTAGCAAAACCGATTAAACCATTCTTTTCTGCATCAGTTACAGCTGATGTATTATTAGTAGCTTCCACTAATAATGCGGCTTGACGAATAGTTCCATATGGACTTTCATACGCGCTTCCGTCTGCAAAAAACAGATTATTATCTTCTGCATCTGGAGCAGTGTTAGAAGGTAACTGCAACCATTGTGTAAAGAAGTTAGGATCTGATGTTCCGAAGAACACTAAATCTCTACCAAATGCGCCAAATAAAGTCCAAGCAGCATTATAAGAGCGGCTATCTGCTTCTAAACCTGTAACCAGATTCTGTAAATCAGATTTTGTAGCGTCTACGAGTACTACTCCCTCACTTGGACTATTGGGGTCATTCACTGTATCAGGATTTAGAATGTCACACGACACAATCCCAATCGTCAGTCCTATAAATAAAATATACTTAGTTATATTTTTCATTGTATTAACCTTATTAATTGATTTCAAATTTGATGTGGAAAAGCACTCTACGTGACGTTGGGAATGGAGTAATCTCTATTTGGCGACCAATGGTAGATCTACCAAGAGCACTTGTTTCTGGATCATACCCTCCGTAATCAGAGAATAGCAATAAATTGCTACCAGATACACCCACTTGAATTCCGCTAAAAGTATTTCCAAGCTGGTCATTTAATACTGAACTAGGAAGACTATAGTATAGTGACGCTTCTCGTAATTTAACATACGATCCATCATCTATAAATCGACCAGTACCTGGTTCTGGAGTAGAGCGAGTAGTTCCGCTTGTATAAAACCCAGGAGTATTACCAGCACCGTCAGACAGTAAATCTGATAAATTTCCAAGTTCAGAACCTTGATTCCAGTGTATTAAAAAACTAGCATCAAAATTTCTCAAGAAGTTGAACGAGTTACTAAATGACATTTGAAAATCTGGTTGATAGTCACCGTATACTCTCTCAACACCATTTTCGTCAAATCCGAAAATTGTAGTTGGTGAAAACCCTTCCTCAATTTTTGCAAAACCAAATGCAGATGAAAAAGCTCCACTAGTACTACTTGGTACTCTTAGTTCTGTAATTAAAGACTCATTTGTCCACCATAAAATACTTGAATTCCAAGTGAAATCACGTGAAGTAATTGGTATAAAGTTTAAACCTAACTCTATCCCTTCATTGGTAAGTGTGGCAGCATTCGTTGACACCCCCCCTAATCCAGTAGCTGGAGACGGGTTTAAATCAAGAATTAAATCTTCAATAGTCTTTTTGTAAACGGTACCCTCAAAGCCTACACGGCCTTCAAAGATTGAAATATCAAGCCCGTACTCAAACTCTTTTGCACTTTCTGGTTTAAGATTTGGATCTACCGTAGAATTTCCTGCAGTTATACCAACTCCTGTGCCAATATTTTGCGATCCTGCACTTGTGAAGATATTCCCAAAGTTAGGTAACCCTCCTGTCTCACCATAAGCGACTCTTAACTTAAATTGATTAAAGTCTTCAAAACTCCAAAAATCAAAGTTTGTCAAGTTAGCTGCTAAAGATGCTTTTGGGTAAAAATAAAGTTCATCATCCTTAACATTAAGAGTTGACCTATCTAATCGTCCACCTACAGTGGCAATAAGTTTATCATCCCAATTTATTTCTTGCTGTGCAAAATAGCCTACGTCAGAAATATCTGTAAAGCCCTGACTTGCTGTAACCTGAGCAGCATTCCCAATATTTCTTTGTCCTGGAAGAAGACCTTGTCCTCGAATGTTGTCATTCGAAATAGATTGGTCAAATCTTGAGACACCTGTTTGGGTTGTCAAATACATATTCCCTACACTAGTTTCTAATTCTGTATTAAATAAAAGCGAAACCTGTAAGTTTAAATTTAATATTTCGCTATTTGCATGAAATACATCACCAGGAAAGGTAGCTGCAGTTCTTTGATATTGCATAAACTCAGGAAAATAGATTAACCCGTCTGATGATAAATAATCAAATCCACCATTAGCTGTTAATGCCAGGTTCGATACTCCTGTGGATATTAGATCAGCTCTTAAATTAACAGACTGAATAAATCTATTAATTTCTTGATCATTCACTGCTTCATCTATCAGTCTAAATGGGTTTTCAGTGAAGTAAGGATTGTCATTATATGTACCGTCGGCATTTTCCTTCAAAATATTGTACGCGTAATTAGGTGTAAAAGCCAATGAGTACCCTATTGAACCACCAGTGTTATTCTGATTTCCGGTAAATCCTCTATTTGATACTGAGTTTATAAAAGATGAACTCGAAGAAATCCGAACTCTATCACTTATATCATGGTCCAAATTCGCACGCACTGTTTTTCTTTCAAAACCAGTTTCATTAATTATTCCAGTTTCATCATTATTTGCTAAGGAAAGAAAGAATCGCGTTTTTTCATTACCACCCGATATACTAACCTGAGTGTTTGAAACCACACCAGTATTTCCGTAAAGCTCTTGTTCTAAATCTCTGTTATTACCAGCAGCTACTGCATCATTGAAGCGCTGTAGCTCAAGATCTCCACGAGCACCTGTACCCCAAAAATCTCTGATTCTAGCTTCTGTCCAATTTGTTCTTCCAAGTAAGTTAAGAGCGCTTGTTCCACCCACGTCTTGGCTAATTGTAACTTTTGTTGCTCCCGCTTTACCTCTTTTGGTTGTTATTATTATAACACCAGCGTTAGCTCGTTGTCCGTATATAGCCGCTGCAGAAGAACCTTTAAGCACTTCTATACTTTCTATATCGTCTGGGTTTAAATCTGCTAAACGGTTTGCAGAATCATCTTGACTTCCACCACCAGCTCCACTTACAGCAGAACGACCGTTAGAAATAGATTCGTTATTCACATACACACCATCTACGATATAAAGTGGTTGAGAACCACTGGCCCCGAATGTCGATACACCCCTTAGTTGAACATTAAATCCTCCACCAGGTGCTCCACTATATGACTGGATTTGTACACCTGGTATTTTACCCTGTAGTGCTCCATCCAAAGTTTGTGGATCTGTTTTTCCCGAAATATCTTCTGCGCTTATCGATGAAACAGCATTTGCTAGATTTGATCTCTTCGTTGAAGAAGCAAGTCCTGTTACTACTAATTCGTCAAGGTTTGCAACGTCAGATTTCATCTGAATATCTAAAGTCACAGTTTCTCCGCTTGAGCCCGAAACATTTATGTTTTGAGTTAAATAGCCAACTGAAGTTATTCTTAACATAACTTCACCTGAAGGAAGGGTTATTGAATACTTTCCTTCCAAATCAGTGGCATCACCTTCTCCAGAAACTGGATCAAATACAGTAGCACCTATAAGTACCTCTCCTGTACCGGCATCGGTAATAGTTCCCGATACTGTAAATTGTGCAAGCGACGATTGAACCGCAAAAAGCAATCCAAATAAAGCCGTACAAATTATCGTTAAATACTGTTTTTTCTTCATAAGTGTATAGTTAGTTAGATTTAAGCTTTACTGCTCATTAATAAACAATTTTTATGGCAAACATAAAATTTTTTTATATATGACATTTTGAAGGATGAATTGTTACAGAACTGTTATGCCATTTATCAGAACTTTGCCTTATCTTTTATTGTTAACCAAATATGATAATGATTAAACAATATATTTTATTCGCCACTTTAACTATCTCCATCTTTTTTTCTGCGTGTACTGATACAAGAAAAAACCCGCGAGATCTAAATGATGAACAACTCAAAATCGATGAGATTATATGGAATTCGACATTTACTGATATAGATGGAAATGAAGTTTCTATCCAGGATTATAAAGGAAAAGTTGTTTTAATAGACTTTTGGGAAACATGGTGTGGACCTTGTTTACAAGTATTTCCAGCTATGGATTCTTTAAGAAAAGAATACAAAGATGATTTCGCTGTTTTAGCTGTAAACTTACAAGATAGTGACACTCCGGAAGAAGTTGCCGCTTTTAAAAGTGACAAAGGTTATGATTTTAATTTCATACTAGATAAGAATGAGGTAGGACCCAAAGTAATAAGTTTCGGAATTCCTTTTAAAATTTTTATAGATCCTAATGGATACCTAATAAAAGCTGAAGTAGGGTCAAACGGAACACAAGGCGATTATACAAAAGCCAAAGAGATAATTGAAGAATATAAATTAAATTAGACAATTAATTATGCCAGAAGTAAAAGAGAAATTAGCATATAAAGTAAAAGATATATCACAGGCCAAGTATGGTCGCCAAGAAATAGATTTAGCTGAAGCAGAAATGCCAGGCTTAATGGCACTACGCGAAGAGTATAAATCTGAACAACCATTAAAAGGTGCCCGAATTGCTGGTTGTCTTCACATGACTATTCAAACAGCGGTTCTCATCGAAACACTTGTAGAACTGGGTGCTGAAGTTACCTGGTCGTCTTGTAATATTTATTCTACTCAAGATCATGCTGCTGCTGCAATTGCTGAAGCCGGTGTTGCTGTATATGCATGGAAAGGTATGAATGAAGAAGAGTTTGAATGGTGTATTGAACAAACATTATTCTTTCCTGACGGAAAACCACTAAATATGATTTTGGATGATGGTGGAGATCTTACCAATATGGTTTTGGATAACTACCCTGAGTTAGTTTCTGGTATTAATGGAATTTCAGAAGAAACAACAACAGGTGTTCTCAGATTAATTGAGAGACAAAAGAATGGAACATTAACCCTTCCTGCTATCAACGTTAACGATTCTGTTACAAAATCTAAGTTTGATAATAAGTACGGTTGTAAAGAGTCTGCTGTTGATGCAATTCGCCGCGCTACCGATGTTATGATGGCTGGTAAAGTTGCTGTCGTTGCAGGTTATGGAGATGTTGGAAAAGGAACAGCTGCTTCATTAAAAGGCGCTGGAGCAAGAGTTATTGTAACCGAGATTGATCCAATTTGTGCTCTTCAAGCAGCTATGGATGGTTTTGAAGTTAAGCGTATGGAAGATGCAGCTCCAAGAGCGGACATTATTGTGACAGCTACTGGGAATAAAGATATTCTAAAAGGCCACCATTTTGAAAACCTTAAAGACAAAGTAATCATTGGAAATATTGGTCATTTCGATAACGAAATTGATGTCGCATGGCTTAAAGAAAATTCCCAAGAAGAGAACATTAAACAACAGGTTGATATTTTCACCTTAAAATCAGGCAACCAAGTCGTTCTTCTTTCTCAAGGTCGTTTAATGAACTTGGGTAATGCAACAGGACATCCTTCTTTTGTGATGAGTAATAGTTTTACGAATCAAACCATAGCTCAAATTGCACTATGGAATAGGCCTGAAGAATTTGAACCAGGTGTGCATGTTCTTCCAAAGTCATTAGACGAAAAAGTTGCACGTTTACATTTATCTAAGATTGGTGTAGAACTTGAAACTCTTTCAAAAGAGCAAGCTGAGTATATTGGAGTTCCAATTACAGGACCATATAAGTCTGATCAGTACAGATACTAAGAATACTTTTCTTTTTTGAGAGAGATATTTTATTTATTCCCACAGTAGTTAATACTGTGGGATTTTTTTTACTTATTGTTGAAATATTCTACTGCTTCTTTGAGCTTTCTAAAATGTTTAAACACATTTATAAGCTGTGTCACCATGAGTAAACTTTCAATCTTCTTGTCTGCTTGACAAATTACAAGTTCCCCACCTGCATTTTTCATCGTTGTTAAAGCTCCTATCAATGCTCCGAGTCCAGAAGAATTCATAAACTTTACTTTTCCGAGATCAACTACAACTTCTTTTTGTCCTTTTTCGATTAGTTCATGTAATTGTTCTCTAAACTGCTCTACATCAGGACCCCCCATCAAATTACCTTTAAAAGTTATAACTATACAATTATACTGCTCGGAAATATCATATTTCATAGGTCAACACTTAGTTTAATTTTAATGATTGATAAAAAACTAAAAACCTTGGTTAAATACAATTAAAACCACCTCTAAATTTTCTTATTTCGATTAATAGTTTACATTTACCTTATAAAATTATGAATACTGCAGTAAGCACTTATCAGGGACACTTGACTTCTAAAAAGACTTACTTGCGTTATGATTTCATCTTAACAGTCTAAACTCCCATTTTCAGTATGGAAGAACAAAATAAACAATTACTTGATGAGGCTTATGACCAGCTAGTGAAGATCAGCCTCAATCAAGTTCCTGTGAAAGGACTGGATAAGCTGATACACCCTGAAATAATGGGATGGGGTACTACGATTGCAGAGGAAGTTCATGATCAGAAAGGATTTATAAATTTTGTGCAGAATCAGGAAAATGAAGCCAAAAAATATGGCATAGAATTTAATTTTGAGCGAACTAAAGTCCACGAGTTCTATTCTCCTAATAAAGAAATGGCCTTGTTTATTGAAAAGATTAAAGCCAATTACAACGCTGATGAAATAGAAAATCAATTCACATTTCGTTTTACAGCGGTCATGGCACTTGTTGAAGAACAATGGGAGTTGGTCCATTGGCACGGTTCCATTCCCTCAGACATTGGTGAAGATGCCTGGCACCTAAATGAATGGAAAGCTGAGAAGGAGAAACTAGAAAAGAAAGTAGCCGATCAGACAGCTGATCTACAGAAAAAAAACCGTGAACTTGAAATTGAGGCTGCATCTGAAAGGGTTCGTGCCCACGCCATGGGCATGCAAACAACAGAAGATCTGGATAATGTAATACAGGTTTTAAATGTTGAACTTAGCAAGCTTGATTTAGAAGGCCAAAACTCCGCTTATATCTGGATTAGGAAAGATGAAGATCACTTTAACATCTGGAATCTTGAACACGTCGAGCAGAGCAAAGACAATTCAATACACTCGGAAACAATTAATTTTAATGACTTTGAGCTTTTTAAGCGTCAATTAAAAGACTGGGAAAGCAACCCAAATTTCTTTATCACCCATTCTTCGAATAAAGAGCTCTACGAATTCATGGAAGATTTCAGAAAGTTCGAAAAGTATATCGAGTTTGCGGATATCTACCAGAATGAACTGGATCAGGGAAACATTACCGAAGTATGGGCAACCTCTGCGGGATTTGGACCGGGGTTTATTGGGTGTGATTTTCTACAGGAACCAAACGATTGGGTTAAAAAAATACTGCAAAAAATGGCCTCTGCTTTTGGCATGGCTTACCAACGTTTTTTAGATCTGCAGAAAGCCGAAGCACAGGCAAAAGAATCCAGAATAGAAGCTGCTTTAGAACGAGTTCGAAGCCGAACCATGGCTATGCAAAACAGTGATGAATTAGCTGATGTTGGATTGGTACTTTTTCAGCAAATTGAAAAAGCTATCGGTTTTGAGCCCGAATCAAGCTGGATCAGCTTGATAAATCCTGATGAAAATACGCTGGAGATTTGGGTTACTCACGAAGACAAATACATTGAACCAAAGATTGTTTCCGCCCATGATCATAAAAATTTTGAACAGGAAATTGCAGCATGGAATTCCGGCGAAAAATCCATACAAATCACTCTGCCTAAAGAAGATTTTATTCAAGCTGTAAAATTGAATTTTGGGATGGAAGTCAGCGACAAAAAAGAGTACTCTGACTTTCATGTATTAAATGTTCGTCATGATTATGGGTTCCTTGGAGTTGGGTCATGGAACCTGATTTCAGATGAAAATATAAAAATCTATAAGCGATTCGCTAAAGTCTTTCAACAAACCTACACCCGCTTTCTTGATCTTAAAAAATCAGAACAGCAGGCTTATGAATCTAAAGTAGAAGCCAGTCTGGAGCGGGTACGTAGTATGGCTGCCGCCATGAATCACAGCGATGACCTGATGCAGATAGCTGAAGAAATGTTCAAGGAAATGGAGATTCTGAAGATCAATCCTCTTCGTTATGGAATAGCTATGATTGATAGTGAAAAGATAGAAGCGGAACTTTGGGCTTCTACCGTTAATGACGGCCACTATCTAGATATGCTCGGAGTTATTCCACTAGAATGGCATCCTATGTTGCTCAAAGCTTATAATGCCTGGAGTGATCAACATGAAGAATTAATTTATAAGCTAGAAGGTAAAGAACTCAGCGACTACTATAAGAGGATTGGACCTGTTAATCCAGACATACCGAATCTAAAATCCCTTCAGAATCCAGACACAAAAGAAGTTCAATACTGCAACTTTTTCCCTTTTAACTATGGAATTTTGTATGCTTTTACTGACGGTAAACCTGGCGAAGAAGGACGATCTATTTTAACACGATTTTCCAGTGTATTTGAACAAGCTTATATCAGATATCATGATTTACAGAAATCCGAATTGCAAGCAAATCAGATTCGTGAAGAAAGAGATCGATTAGAAATAGCCTTGAAAGAACTAGAGTCCACTAAAGACCAATTAGTACAGCAAGAAAAACTTGCTTCACTTGGTCAGCTTACCGCCGGTATAGCACATGAGATTAAGAACCCATTGAATTTTGTAAATAATTTCTCGGAGTTAAGTGTAGAATTAATCGACGAGGCAAGAGAAGAATTATCCTCAATCAGCAAAGGAATTTCCTCAGTAGACCAAGAGAAAATTGAAGAAGCCAATGAAATTCTAAACGATATAGAAGCCAATCTTAAAACAATTAACAAACATGGTACACGGGCCGATAACATCGTGAAATCTATGTTAGAGCATTCTCGCGGTGGAACGGGCGAGTTGCAACCAACCAATTTAAACGCACTTTTGAAAGAATTTGCTACTCTCTCTTTTCATGGAATGCGGGCATCTAAAACACCAATTAATGTGGACCTAGATTTTCAACTCGACGAAAGTATTACCGATGTTTCTTTAATATCTGAAGACTTTAGTCGGGTTATTGTAAATCTTGCTAATAATGCCTTTGATGCGTTACGTGAAAAGTTAATAGTGAAAGGAGAAACGTTTTCTCCAAAGCTTATCGTCCGAACAATCAAAGATGATCGCACAGTCCGCGTAGAAATCGAAGATAATGGCCCAGGTATTCCAGATGATATCAAAGACAAAATCTTACAACCTTTCTTTACTACTAAAAAAGGTACAGAAGGCACGGGGCTTGGTCTCTCGATTACCAATGATATTATTAAAGCACATGGTGGAAAATTGACGATAGAGTCAGAGGTAGGGAAAGGCTCTCTACTCGCGATTCAACTTTCCTCAAATTAGGATTATTATGATTGAAAATGTAACTGGCAGCAACGCTATACCCAATGATGTTATTCAAAAGATAGAAAGTCTTAATAAAGAAGCTTGGTTAATACATGATACTGAGCCAAAGACTGGACTCAAACTCAGTAATAAAGCCCGTGAGTTGTCTGAGGAATACAATTATCAGCAAGGTTTGGCTTACGCTATACGTAATATGGGAGTAAGTCATCGTTATCTCTCCAATCTTGAAGAAGCTTTATCCCTTTCCCTTCAGGCAATGACACTTTTTACCGAACTGAAAGACAAAAATGGCGAAGCTCAGGCTTTGGTATCTATTGGAGCGATTTATTACTACATGGGAGATTATGACCAAGGGTTAGATTATTTCCTAAAAGGTTTACATGAAGGAGAAAAAATTCACCATAAAGAATCTATGGCATATGCTTATAACGGAGCTGGTTATATTTATGGCATTCAAGGTGATATAGAAAAAGGTCTCAGTTTCCTCAAGAAAGCGTTGCCATTAAGCCGTGAGATTAACAACATCAGTCTAGAATCTACAACCCTAGAAAGTATTGCTACACTGTACTTGAACTCGGGAAGTATTGACAAAGCTCATGAGCGATTCATCGAATGTCAGCAACTAAGTCAAGAAAACAACGATAAGAGAAATCTGGGTTATGCATTATTTGGAATCGGCGAAGTTTTACTGAAAAAGAACAAACTTGAGGAAGCAAAATCGTCCTTCAACGAGAGTTTAGATACTTACAGAGACTTTGGTTATAAAGTAGGTGAAGCCCAATCACTGTTATTTCTTGGAAAAGTAAGCTTACTTCAGAATTCAGACGAAACCAAAGATTATTTAATGAAGGCATTGGATGTGGCTGAAGATATAAAAGCCAAAGCCAGTATCTATATGATCCATGAAACACTGGCTAAGTATTACGAAGCTAAAGAGGACATCCAAGCTTTTGTAGAACACTATAAACTTTTTCATAAATATAAATCTGAAGTTCTCAAAGAAGAACAGGAACTGAAACAGAAGTATCAGAATATTCAGTTTGAAATGGATAAACTGCAAAAGGAAGCTGAGATCAACCGGCTTACCAATGTGGTAATGAAGGGAAAAAATGAAGAGCTTGAAAAGAAAACAGAAGAACTTGAAAAATCATACGAAAGTGTCTCTGTACTAAGTAAGATCGGCAGGGATATCACCTCCACTCTTGATTTAGATACTATTTTGAATACCGTTTACGAAAACGTAAATCAGTTAATGGATGCTACCGTTTTCGGAGTTGGCATCTACAACGAGGATGAGAGTTCTATTGAATACCAGCTTTCTGTGGAGGAAGGTAAACGCTATCAACCTTATAAAAGAATGATGAGCGACAAGAGTCAGCTTGCCGTTTGGTGCATCGAAAATAATAAAGAAGTTTTTATAAATGACATTGAAAAAGAGTTTTCCACTTACCTTAAAGATATAGACCACACTGTGCTCACTTCAGCAGCTCTTGAAGATGGTAGCTTACCAAAAAATCCCAATTCCCTTATTTATCTTCCATTACAAGTTAAAGACAAAGTTATAGGTCTAATTTCAATCCAGTCTTTTGAAAAGAATAAATACAACCAGAACCAATTAGAGATAGTTAAAACTCTGGCATCGTATACATCTGCTGCATTATACAATGCTCAATCTTACGAGACACTTCAAGGAACGCTAGATAAACTAAAATCTACCCAAGACCAACTTGTACAATCTGAAAAACTAGCTTCACTTGGTCAGCTTACCGCCGGTATCGCCCATGAGATTAAGAACCCATTGAATTTTGTAAATAATTTTTCAGAACTATCGATTGAACTAATTGATGAGGTACGCGAAGAACTATCGGCGTTAAGCGATCAACTTTCTACTGTGGATCGCCAAAGGGTGGATGAAGCTTTTGAAATTTTAAACAATACAGAAATAAACCTTAAAAAAATCCATGAACATGGATCGAGAGCCGACTCTATAGTGAAATCTATGTTACAACACAGCCGGGGTGGTACGGGTAAATTAGAGCCTACAGATTTAAATGCACTTTTAAAGGAATTTGTAAACCTTTCTTTTCATGGGATGCGAGCTGGCAAAAATCCAATAAATGTAGATCTTGAATTTCAGCTGGATAAATCTTTAAGTAAAATTCCTTTGATCAGTGAAGATTTTTCTCGTGTTATAATAAATATTTGTAATAATGCCTTTGATGCAATGAGGGATAAGTTAACTGAAAAAGCAAAAGGTAGCGATCAAAAGTATGCTGCAAAATTAACTATTCGTACGAAATCAGAAAATGAGAAAATACTCATTGAGATTGAGGATAATGGACCTGGAATACCATCAGAAATGAAAGACAAAATTCTACAGCCATTTTTTACGACTAAGAAAGGAACTGACGGTACAGGTTTAGGACTTTCTATCACAAATGATATTATTAAGGCGCATGGTGGAACCATCGATATTCAAACAAAAATAGATACTTTCACTAAATTTAAAGTATACTTAACAAAAACTGGGGTATAAAATGAAGTTTTTAGTTGTTGACGACGAAAGAGATGTTGAAATGCTTTTTCGCCAAAAATTTCGGAAAGAAGTTCGCCAAGGATTAATCGAATTTGAGTTTGCCTTTTCAGGTCAAGAAGCAATAGAATTACTTAGAAGCAAGAAACCACCTGATGTTGTCTATATTTTTTCCGATATCAATATGCCAGGAATGTCGGGTTTTGAGTTACTTGAAGCCGTTAAAAATGACTTTCCTCAGATTAACGTTAGCATGATCTCTGCGTATGGGGATAATGATAATTACGAGCGTGCAATTAATTCTGGTGCCAAGGAATTTTTTACAAAACCCATAGATTTTGACTTTTTAAAAGAAGAGTTACACCAACTGATTAAAGATGAAGCAGATGACGAATAAACATACTAAGGTATACCAATGATACAACATAAAATAATGGTCGTTGATGACGAACCTGATTTGCAAATGCTGATTCTGCAACGTTTTCGAAAACAAATTAAGGATGACACCTACGATTTCTGTTTTGCCGAAAATGGTGAAGAGGCCTTAAGTATGCTACAAGAAAAGAATCAGAATATCTCTTTAGTACTTTCGGATATAAATATGCCGAAAATGGATGGGCTTACCTTTTTATCAGAAGCTCAAAAATTAAAAAATCCTACCTTCAAGACTGTTATAGTATCTGCTTATGGTGATATGGATAATATCCGTACTGCTATGAATAGAGGAGCTTTCGACTTTGTAACCAAACCAATAGATTTCGCAGACTTAAATACGACTATTGAAAAAACTATAAAAGAGATACAGCTCATTAACCAAGGCGTTGCACATAAAAAAACATTGGAAGCTGTAACTTCAGATTTAGAAACGGCTGCTCGTATTCAGAAAAAAATGCTACCGCAGGAATTTCCACCTTTTCCTAACCGTAATGAATTTAGTATTTATGCAGAGATGCATACAGCGAGACAAGTTGGTGGAGATTTCTATGATTTCTTTCTGCTGGATGAGCATCACTTAGGTTTCGTAATTGCAGATGTATCTGGCAAAGGCGTACCAGCTTCTCTTTATATGGCTGTTTCTCGTACCATGATTAAGGCTATTGCTTCTCAGATCGATGATCCTGCAAAATGTTTGTCTACTGTTAATACAATGCTGATTCCAGAAAGTGATCTTACCACATTTGTTACTGCTTTCTATGGAGTTATGGATACACGTACTGGTCACGTCCGCTATAGCAATGGAGGGCATAATCTTCCTTACATTATCCGTAATAATGGAACAATCGAAGAAATTGAAAATACCTCTGGGTTACTTTTGGGAAAAATTGAACCCATTGAGTATGAAACCAAAGAATTTACACTGCAACCAGGTGAAAAGATTATGATGTTCACCGATGGAGTTACAGAAGCCAATGCAGTAGATGGTTCTATGTATGAAGAACCTAGATTAGAAGCTTTTTTAGCAAAACATGCTAATGACGATATCAATAAACTAGTTCGAATGTTAGTTGTCGATATTCTAAAGTTTATGGGTAAAGCTGACCAATCAGATGATATTACCATATTGTCTGTAGGTTATAATGGAAACACTGATTAACTCTTACTACTATGAAATCAATCATCCTTTTATTGATTGGGATAACGTTTTTTTCATTCCCAAAAAATGACCCTCAGTTACTTCTTCGCTTTGATGATATTGGCATGTCACATGCTGTAAATATGGGCATAAAAGAAATAGCAGAACTTGATATTCCTTTTTCAGCTTCTATTATGTTTGCCTGCCCCTGGTATCAGGAAGGTGTGGATATTCTAAAAGATCAACCTCAAGTCACACTTGGTATCCACCTTACATTAAATTCAGAATGGAAGAATTATCGTTGGGGACCTGTTTCTGGTAAAGATGCAGTCCCTTCGCTAGTAGATGAATATGGATTCTTTTTTCCTTCAAGGGCTACGCTTTATGAAAACAACCCAACACTTAGTGATATTGAAACTGAGTTACGAGCACAAATTGAACGAGCTAAAAAAAGTGGTGCAAATATACAGTATATAGATTATCACATGGGTACAGCGGTAGATAAACCTGAATACAGAGCGATTGTTGAGAAATTAGCGGTAGAATATGATTTAGCTATTTCGAGATATTATGGAGAAGTGGATGTGGAAACCATGTATTTCGCACCAATTTCCTCTAAAAAAGATTCGTTATTAGCTACTCTCAGCAATTTAGAAACTGATCAGTACAATCTTTTTGTAACTCACGTAGGTAAAGACACTCCCGAACTTGCGGCTATGATCGACCTCAATCCATTTGGTCCTGAGTTCATGAGTAAGCATAGAAATGCAGAACTAGAAGCCTTTAAATCGGCTGAATTTCTCTCTGCAATTAAAGAAAAGAATATTAAACTGCTCAACTACACTGATGTGATAAAGGCAAAAGGTCTGAAAGGGATGGAAAGCCCTATAAATCCTGGTTATATGATTTATAACCGATAGAACTAAGTATTAGATATACCTTATAATAAAAAAGCCTTCTCAATCGAGAAGGCTTTTTTTGTGAATTAAAGCTTAGTCTAATTCTCTAAACTCAAATGAGCTTCTAACGTTTTTTCAATCCTTGTCTGCACTTCTCGTAAATGAGCCTCAGAATAAGCATCAAAGTTAAATGGAGGAGTAAGTCTTCGATCAATTTTCATCTTCAAATTACTAAGTGTTAATCGTGCAACTGATCTGGCATCTGCAGGTGTAGTTGCTGGTGCATCAGTTATTAACACTGTCATTCGGTCAATGTATGCTCGCTGAAGATCTCTTCGCAAGCTTGAAATATTCTTGCCGGGAGCATTCCATACTTCGCTCCAGATTGATTCAGTAAGGGCATCCATAACTTCAGGAATCGTCATTACATTTTCGGATCCAAATTTCACTTCAGCATCTCGAATTCTTGCAAATTTTGCGGGACTTGTAACTTGATTAAGTAAACTTGATTGTAAACCTAACAAAGTTTGGTGTAACGGATAGTCAATTCTACCTTGATACGTATTTGTGTTACCCCAATGACTCCAACGATCAGCACCAAATGCGGCGTAAACTTCAGAAGGTAATTCAAAAGCATTTTCATCAAATGCAGCCTCAATAATAAATTGAAGTGCTTCTGTTTGTCGATCTTTTGAGACGTTTACAAAAGGTCCCCGCTCATTAGGATCACCTTTGTGATCTCTATACTGATATTGTCCACCGATATACTTGATACCTGTGGATACCGCTCTTCCATATTGGCTAGCTAACGTCTGGAAAGCATCTGTTACTTCAAAATAAGGAGTGTTATCTGCCATTACATGGTTTGGGAGATCCTGCCAGATTCCTTTGATTAACTCTGCTCTCTCCATTCCCCATGCCAGCGGATCACTACTAAGATCATACACACTTACATTCGGATCTATAGCGCCGAAGCCTCTAGCGTCTTCGTCCGGTCCATAAGCATGCCCTGGAGTTGCTCCTTGTCTGGCTAAGTCTAGAGCGCGGTCTGCACTTGGCGTATATCCAAAGGCAATTACCCATTTATCGTAAGAACCAACTGAAGGAGAATAGTAATATCCTTGATTTTCACTATTTGTAGCAATATTGATTGCAGGATATTCCATTACAGAACTCGCTAAACCATTTTCTTCCGTAAAGGCTTTATCATGTAGTTTATCGAATGGGGTATCAGCTGAGGATCTAAAGTTGTGTCGTAATCCCAGCGTGTGTCCTAGTTCATGCATTGTTACTCTTTTCATCGCTTCGTATATATATGACTGAGGCACATCATCACCCGGCCCAATCTCACCGTTTGCAATTAACGCGGTTCTCAACAAAGTCCCCTGAGATGAAATTTCATCTACCATGGACGCCATTTCAGATCCATTTCTCATTGCACGCTCTTCTTCTTCAGAAAGCTCAAACATTTCAGTTATAGCCATTCCTGGATCGATATTTGTTCGGTAGAAATTCTTCCAACCTTGAACCATATTCGCTTCAAACAAAATATCAGCATCCAAAATCTCACCTGTTCTTGGGTCAACAACTGATGGCCCGATTGCTCCATATCCAGACTGGTCAGAGACATTCCATCTCATAGTAGCATAACGGATGTCTTCAGGATCGACACCTTCAGGTAGCATCTTAGCTTCAATACCATTTCTGAATCCAGCTTCTTCAAATGCTCTATTGAATTCAAGAATTCCATCCATCATCATTTGTCTGTATTCAACAGGAACTGTATGATCGATATAATAGGTAATTGGTTTTTTAGGAGTACATAAGCCATCGCTACCTGCTGCCCCATCACATTCTAGTCTCCATTTGTTCACATATCTTCTAAAGAATTCTTCTTCGTCATCTGTGAAATCCTTATGAACCGTCATGAAATAACCAGTTCTGTCATCCGCCATTCTCGGTTCCATTGGGACCTCAGGTAATTGTGCCATTGTATAATGAATAGTCACTGGAATAAATCTAGAATCAGCAACCGTTCTTGGTCCACCCCTTTCAGCATTATTGAAAGTAAGTTTTGCTTCAATGTTTGTGTTCATTGGAAATGATTTTGTTGAAGTGATGTAGCTTTTACTTTTATCTAAGCTTGCACGGCCAGGCTGTCCTGGTCTTGAACTCACTGCACTTTTAACTCTGTCACCAACATTAGATAAATCTGAAACAAACCAATCATAAGTATCTATCAATATAACACCATCATCATTCGTAGCTTCAACTTTAGCTGTTTCAAGAACCGAAGTTCCGAACGTTAATTCTACAGCATTAGCAGCTGGTGTACCTGCATCAGCCGTATAGCGATGAGGTTTTTTTACGAGAAAAATCTTTCCCTCATGTTTTTCCAGTGAAACTAGGAGACCTTCAAAAATATTAAGCATGGTTCCTCCAAATAAACCCGATGAGCCAATACCTTGAGAAATCTCAAAATTCATGAGGAAATCTTTATTTAAATCGTCTTCAGAAATCGCCATATAGAGTTTCCCATCTTTACGATATAAATCAAAGAACCCTTCTTGTTTTTCAGCATCTTCAATAAGCTCTGTAAACTTATCGTTCTTATTATCATCTGAATCTTTATCCTTTTTCTGAGCAAGCGTTGCAGCAGGTACCACCAACAAAGCGCAGAAACACACTAGTAAAAACTTTTTCATTCTTCTCATTTTTAATGAATAATTGAGAAATAATTTACTAACTAAGGATTGTTAATCAATTCAGAATACATTTTTTGACAAATAAGCTTACTGCATTCAATTATTGCAAAAAACCAATTGTGAAGCGGTTCAGAAGTCCTTACCTTTAAAGCTACTAAATAATTAATGCACCCGTAGCTCAATTGGATAGAGTACCTGACTACGAATCAGGCGGTTACAAGTTCGACTCTTGTCGGGTGTACACCTAAATAAGCCCAAAATGTGTCTTCACAGCACTGAGGGCTTTTTTTATGCTTAAAATATATTTGTTTCAAGTTGATAATTTAGAAAAAGACTACCTGTACAAAGAAGTATCTTTTTATATCAAGATATTTCTTATCCTTGGAAAAAAATTATGTACACACCTTCCTCATTCAAAGAAGAAAATCCTAATATACTCTTTGAACTAATAAGAGAAAATAACTTTGGAATTGTATTTAGCCACCATAAAGATCAACCTGAAGCAACGCATTTACCTTTTTTAGTTGACGAGCACAGAGGGGAGCATGGTATTCTGATTACGCATTTTGCTAGAGCTAATAAGCATTGGAGGAATATCGATGAAGAGAAAGAATTATTAGTAGTTTTTCAGGGTCCTCAGACTTACATATCACCTTCTTGGTATGTAAATAGAGAAGAAGTTCCGACATGGAATTATGCTACTGTTCATGTATATGGTAAATCTAGAATAATACATGGTGAAGATGAACTACGGAAAATGGTAACTCAATTAACCCATTATCATGAAAATAAAATTGAGACTGATTGGTCGCTTGATGAAGTGAGTAAAAAAGATTTCAATACTGACTTAAAAGCTATTGTAGGTTTAGAAATTGAGATAACAAGAATGGAAGGGAAATTTAAATTCAATCAGAACAAAAAAGTAGAAGATCAAATTAATGTAGTTAAGAATCTAGATGAGCTTGGAATAGATGATGTAAGCAACATCATGAAAAAAAATCTAAAAGATAATTAATCAATGAGCAGTCTTAACTTCGGAAAGCTTTCTTTTTAATTCTACAGGATTGAATGGCTTGGTTACGAAATCATTCATCCCTACCTCATAAACTCTATCTTTGACTTCGCTAAGTGCCGATGCGGTTAGGGCAAAAATTGGGATCTTACTTATTATTGGATCATCCATATTACGAATAGCTAACGTAGCTTCATATCCATCCATATCTGGCATTTCTAAATCCATAAGTATAAGGTCAAAATGAGTCTCTTTTAATACTTCAAGAACTTCTAGTCCACTGTTAACTATAACGCAATCCACTTCCCACCTTTTTAGAAAGCTTTTCATAACTTTTTGATTCACAAGATTGTCTTCTGCAACTAATACTTTCAAATCTAGTATTGAATCATTAGAAGCAAATACATTAGTTGGTTTAGCTTCTTCTTGAACTTCAACTTTACCAAATGTCAGTTCTACTTTGAACTCACTTCCTTTACCTTCTTCGCTTTCAACTTTTATACTTCCGCCTTGTAATTCAACTAATTTTTTACTGATACTTAATCCAAGCCCAGTTCCTCCATACAAACGTTTCGTAGTTTTATTAGCTTGAACGAAGCTCTCAAAAATTGAATCAAGCCTTTCTTTACTAATACCAATACCAGTATCAACTACCTTGAATTCTACTTTTATCTCATCACCTTTTTCAGCGATACGCCTTGTCATAATTTTTATGCTACCCTCTTGAGTAAATTTTAAAGCATTACTCACCAGATTATTCAAAATCTGAGTTAACTTAGCTGAATCTCCATTTAAAAAGTTTGGAAGATTCTCACCCATTTCAGTGATCAATTCTACTTTCTTATTGATAGCAGTAGTTTTAAAGCTCTCTGATATGGTGGTTAACAGATTTTTTACATTAAAATCTGTTTGCTCAAATTCAATTTTTCCAGCATCTATTTTTGAGAAATCTAAAATATCATCTATTAAGCTAAGTAAGGTTTTACCTGAAAAGTCGATAACATTTATCGATTCCAGCTGATCTTCTCTTGGATTGTCTTCTTTTAAGAAATGAGTCATTCCCAAAATTGCATTCATAGGAGTTCTAATTTCATGACTCATTGTAGCAAGGAAATCAGTTTTGGCTGAAGAAGTTCGCTTTAACTTTTCACTAGTTTGTTCGAGTTTCTCAATATAGCTTTCAAGTTCTTTTTGCTTTCCGCTTAACTGTGTCGTAAGCTCTTTTTCTTTATCTAGAAACTCTTTTGTTATTCTTTCAGCTCTTTCTTTAGACTCAGAAAACGTATTAAAAATAATCCATGTTGTTATAAATGCAGCTGAAAGAACACCCCATCGTATATAATCTATACTTTCTGGAGTTAGTGAAACTCTGTCTATAGCAATTAGATCAAGTATGAAATAAGATAATACAGATACGAAAATCGAGAAATTTCTTAGCTTTATGTGGTTATAATCAAACAGGAGAATGGATAATCCCATAGTAGGAACTATGAAATATTGAATTTCTGCATTTCCACCAAAAATGGAGCTTAAGATAATTATCGCAATATCTATGTAGAGGATAAGAAGAAACTTGGCAATGTTTTCAAAACCTTGCTTTGCTAGCATAGGTATTAAGATCAAGGCTATTGTTTCTCCAATAAAGAACCATGATACTGACATGGCTTCATCAACAGCGAATACCAACAGGAAGAAAAAGCATACCCCCGCGACAAAATAAGAAACTATACTTAGAGTCGGTAAGGCAAAGAAACCCTTGTTTTCATCAATATCGCTACCATTTGGATCCGAACTTGTATCAGACATTCCAGAAAGGGTGAATTTAGTTGACATGCATAAACTTTCTTAAGAAGAACGTCAATTATTTCATATGGTTCAAGGGGTTTGCAATTTAGATTTATATGCCATTGCATAAATCTTCATTTGCTTTACCATTGAGGCAAGTCCGTTCGCGCGAGTTGGCGATAAATGTTGCTCCATTCCAATTTTTGAGATAAAGTCGGGATTTACTGAAAGAATATCTTCTGGTCTTTGATGTGAATAAAGTCGTACAACGAGAGACACTAAACCTTTTGTGATTGCAGCATCGCTGTCGCCTTCAAAAACAACTTTATCTTCATCCAAAGTTGCTGTTAACCAAACCTGACTTTGACAACCTTTAACTAGATTCCCCTCTACTCTATCCTTTTCTGGAAATGACTGTAGTTTTTCGCCATGCTTAATTATATACTTATAACGCTCTGTCCAATCTTCAAAAAGGCTAAATTCTTTTACAATGCGATTTTGAACTTCAACTATATCCATAGACTTTGGTAATGAAATCTAATTCATAAAAAACTACTGCTAGTTTGTTTTAAGTTCTAGTAGTGCTACTGATTTTACGGCTTGTACTTTGTTGTTTGTACCATTAATTACTGGTTTAAATGATTGTACCATTGTTACGGTTTCACCATTTTTGCCAATATAATCGCATTTATCTGAGCATAAAGTCCCATCGAATGCTTTGATTAAATTCTTTTTTATAAGACCTGCAGTTTCTTTTGAAACTACACTTTCAATCCCCTTATCAAGAATTTCTTGCTGGGAGAGTCCTGTTATACTTTGGAATGTATCTGAAACAAAACTGCAATAAATATTACCGTTCTCATCTTTTTTGAACTTTAAAACAAATTCATCATGACTTTCTAATAAATCCTGAAGACTTCCTGTTTTCTTTTTAAGTGTTTCAATGACACGATTTCTTAGAGATACATTATCGAAATGTATTCTAACTATTGTTTGATCACTACTTACAAATGATTGAACATCTGCTTCTAGTGTTAACTGCTCTTCTCTATCGCTTATGAAATCCCACGTATATTTTTCTTCTAGCTCTATTGTTGAATCAAAATCGTCAAAAATATTTTTTACTTCGTTACGATCAGTATCTACGACCAAATCCCAAAACTTTACTTC
>Ga0136600_1000308_pt1 | contig 26934 bp, 21 predicted proteins | sample AntRauMFilla2698_FD_104634 | JGI IMG/M metagenome (GOLD analysis project Ga0136600, IMG submission 104634) | Saline lake microbial communities from Rauer Islands, Antarctica - Metagenome Filla 2 #698 | ecosystem: Environmental > Aquatic > Non-marine Saline and Alkaline > Saline | place...
ATGATTTGCTCAATATCTACCTGGTAAAATTCAGCTAACTTTACAAGGGTGTCAACTTGAATGTTTTGACTACCCCTTTCTAGGCGGCTGATTCCTGCTTGATCTATTTGAAGATAACTTGCTAGTTTAATTTGAGAAACTTTACAAGTTTTACGTAGTTTTTTTAATGTATTTTCTATTTTGGTTTCCAAACCTCTTAATTTCCTTGCTCCATAAGCTTGCCATTTACCTCTAATTTATAATGATGGAAAGGTTCTTGCTCTAAGGCAAGTAAAGTTTTCTTAAGTAAGCTTGGGTTTTCAAGGTGAGGGTAATGGGCCAAACCTTCTAAAAGAAAAAAATTAATATTCTCAACTTGCGAGGCTTGCTCAAATAGGTTCTCTTTATTTATAAAAGGGTCTTTTGAACCCAAGAGGAAGTAAGTAGGAATGGTCTGTTCTTTTATAATTTCAAGCTCATTTAAAAACTCTCCTTTGCTGACTGAGTCAATGAAGCGCACCCGAAAGTTAGGATCAGTGATTTTGAAGCCTTCAATAAATTGATTAACGCTATCATTTTTTAAGTTGTTTAAAATAATAGCACGCTCAAGACTTTTTCTTAGGGGGTTGAGTTGAGTAAATATCGATCCGGAGTGTTCACTGGAGAACAGCTCCCCAAGTTGCTCTACTTTGGTAAGAAGTGGGCCCGCAATGAAGGTAAGCTTCTCTGGCAGACTTTTACCTGTATCCAATAAATGTTTAATGGCATGGACGGTGACATTACACCCAAGGCTATGAGCAATGATTTGGTAGGGTATATCGGAAACAGTAAGGCCGCTAATTTCTTCTCCTAAGAGCCTTCCAAGGTTTATGAGGTCGCACTTGGCGGGGGCCTTACTTCCTCCGTGACCAGCAATAGTCAGGAGAATATCTTCTCTCTCTGCGATATTCTTAAAGTTAGACGGAGTGCCGGAGTTTCCATGAATGAATATTCTCAACCTTACTTCCTCATTTTTATGAATTTTGGACATAATTAACTTATTCTAAATAAATCAGCTCTTCCAGACATTACATTTATTAAATAAACACAGAATCCATCATTAGACCAACTCCTCCCTCTCTGTAAGGTATTGATTTTATTTAATAGTCTTAGATTTTAAAGATCAGGGGTGACAAATGTTGTTTTTATGAGAAAATCACATATTCCATGGAGGGTGAATGAAAATCACAATCATTTCAGAAAATATTAAAACGAGTGAAACTGAGTATAGTTTTTTAAAGAGGAATTTCCCACTCGCTAGGGTTAATATCATCGACCCTCAGGTACAAGGACTTCCCTGTAAGAACAGTTTTGACCTCCTTCTTATTGATACCCATAGTGCAATTAGTGAAATTTTAATTAGGGTAAAAAGAGATGGTCTTGGAGAAAGGTGTTTTATCAGGCTCAATGAAAGTGATTTCCTGGGCGCTCGAGAGCTTGTTGAATTGGGAGTAGAAGACTTTTATTCAAGCCCAGTAAATGGTACTGAGTTGTCTGCAAAAATCATGCGCTTTATGGACCATGAACAAAAGTCTGTCTTTAAAAATTCTAAATTAGGCTTAAGTCTAAAGCAGCAAATGATCATCGAGGTTCTAAAAAGCAAAAGGACTACTGGGTCCACAAGACTAGGTCTTCTTGAAAAAGTATGGCCAAACGAATCAGTCGACCCGAAAAGTGTAGATGTCCACATCTATAATATTAGGAAGATACTAAAGAAGAGCGGCCAGAGTATTAATTGGAACAAGGACCGCTGGTTTTTTGTCAGCTAAATTATTGAGTTAAATTTTGCTTGTGTGATTCTCAAGTATTTTCTCAATGACCTGATTGGCACCCATTTCCTTCAGTACCCCTGGTTCTATTAAGTTATCCGCTAGGTCTGGTAGTCCAAAGATTGCCTCGGAAAGATTGAGGTCTTTATTGGCGGCCACTTCATTTACCTTTCTAATTGGTGTGAAGTGGGGAGCAGTCTTGAGAACTTCAGGGTTGTGGTGAATAATCTTATGGATACCTTTTAAGACTTCAATAAAATCATCGAGCTCTTTCTTAGAAAAAGACTCTGTAGGTTCAACCATAAGGCCAAAAGGCTCTGGGAAAGAAACAGTAGGGGCGTGTAGACCAAAGTCTAGAAAGAGTTTGCCTACTTTACTGATAATTTGTGGCTTTGGAGTACCGGACTTAATGATGCCATCAAAAGTTTCTTTATCGAGCGTAAGAATAAACTCATGCATTCTCGGCACATCGCCGGCTTCTGCAGGAAGAGTCGGGTAGAGGTCTTTGAGTTTAGCAAATAAGTACTTTGCTGAAAGTACAGCGACAGCGGCCATGTCCTGAACACCTTGAGAGCCTAGCGCCTTAATATATGTATAGGCACGGACTTTATGAGCAAAATTACCCCAATGGCGATGAAAGGAGCCAATGGTATGATTTGGAGTAACTGGAGTAAACTTGCCATCTTTTTTGATGATCTGCTTACCTGGCATAAAGTCGATTAACTTTTCACTAACAGCAACAATGGCATCGCCTGGACCGCCGCCACCATGGGGAATAGTCCAAGTCTTGTGGAGGTTATTGTGGACGGCATCGACGCCCATTGCTCCGAGATCAACCCAGCTGGCAATGGCATTCATGTTTGCACCATCCATATAAACCAAGCCGTCTACTTCATGAATAAGGTCGGCAATTTCTTTAAAGTTTTCTTCAAAAATTCCTGAAGTATTAGGATTGGTGATCATGATGCCAGAGATTCTCTCTCCATACATTTCCACCTTCTCTTTAAGGGACTGCATATGAATTTGACCTTGAGGATTGGCCTCAGTGGTGATTATTCCTGTCGCCGCTTCGCCACGTCCTTTGGTGATAAACCCGGCCATTGTTGCTGTGGCCGGATTGGTGCCGTGGGCAGATGAGGGAATAAGAATGATGTCTTTCTTGGCCTCATTGCCTTTTGAGCGGTGATAGGCTTGAAACATTTTAATACCAACCAGTTCCCCTTGAGCACCAGCGACAGGTTGAGTGGTAAGACCTGGAAGACCAGTAATTGTCTTAAAGAGTTCTTGGATTTCATAGAGGACTTCTAAACAGCCCTGGGCATCTTCAATGGGCGCCTGAGGGTGAATGTCGGTAAAGCCCACAAGTCCTGCAGCATAATCGTTTATATAAGGATTATATTTCATGGTGCATGAGCCGAGTGGATAAATATTATCGTCAGGGCTCACATTCATATTACCAAGTTTTACATAGAAGTCTTTCACTTCTTCAACAGTGAGCTTGGGCAGACCTGCGCTTTTTAGGTTTTGAAGGTCCTCAGGGAGCTGAGGAATGTCGGCTTCAGTCTGACCTGAAAACTCACTCTTTAGGAAACTCTTAAGCTTTGTGAAGTCTTCTTCTGTTTGAGCATCATTAAAGTAAATGAGTACGGCATCGCTATTAACTCGGTTGCTAATATCTACTCCAAGCTGAACACCAAAGTCGCTGGCTTTCTTTAGAGTTGCTTTTGCATCAGAGGAAAGCTTTACAGTGATTTCATTGTAAAAAGGAGTGTTAGGATTAAGAAGCTCTAAAGATGTTTCTTCATAGAGAAAATTTGCAAATTCATTCGCTCTTTGAACACCCTTTTGGTTGGCCTCTTCGAGACCTTGGTCTCCCTTAGCAAGAATGGAGGCGCCAACTATGGTGGCAAGGAATGACTGATTCGAACAGATATTTGAAGTCGCTTTTTCTCTTCTTATATGCTGCTCTCTAGTGGAGAGTACCATCACAAGGCAGTCTTTTCCTGATTCGTCTTGGCCTTTACCTACAAAGCGGCCTGCCGTTGAACGGATAGCAATTTTGTTTTCTTGGTTGTAGCGAATACCAAAGAGACCGAGGCCCGGGCCGCCAAAGTTTGGACCAATGCCTAGGTGCTGGCCTTCACCTACAATCATGTCTGCGCCTTTTGAACCCCATAGGCTAGGTTTTATTAAGCCACCTTTGACTAGTGTCGCTGGGTCTATGAGACCAATCGCAAGGATATCTTCTCCATGAACAAGGTTTGTAAGGTCATGAACTTTTTCAGGGTGACCTAGGGAGTTCACTTGAGGAAAGGCCACTGCAGCGACGCTTTCATCCATGAGTGAAGAAAGCTTCTCTTCGTCAATAAGTCCATCTTCATTTAAAGGGCAGGGGATAATTTCAAGTTCAGTTTCCATGGCCAGGGTTTTCAAAACCTCCCAGTCACCAGGGTAGATGCCTTCACTGACAATAACTTTCGTGGCCTTCTTTTTAATTCTAAGAGCTGTTTGCAGGGCTTCATAGAGCGCAGTTGATCTGTCATAGAGACTTGCATTTATCGCCTCAAAGCCCGTAAGCATTGAAAGAGAACTTGAGTAATTCCAAAGTGTATGCAGAGTTCCTTGTGAGCGCTCTGGTTGATACGGAGTATAAGCAGTTGTTAGACCGCGAATATCACAAACAAAAGGAACGATGGGGTGAACGCTGCCCCACTTAAGGCCGTCACCAATGAAGCAAGGTTTGATATTATTTTTCTTAGCAACCTCTTCAATATGATTAACCAGTTCCCCATAGTTTAAACGGGGACCAATATTTGGGGTGTCTTTAAAGAGGATATCTTCAGACAGGTGAGAAAAAAGCGAGGCGTAAGTATCATGACCACTTTCTTTCATCATTTCTGTGACTTCCGTATCAGTAGCTGAAATATAAAAGGTCTTCAATTCCCGTGGTAGTTTTCTAGGATCATAGGGAAGTCGTTCTAAAATATCTGGGGTGAGAGAAGCTAGATTTTCTTCTTCCCCACTTTGAAGAGTAAGCGTTTCAATTTTAGTTTTAATACCCATGATGAGACCTCATAAATGGCTTAGTAATGTTAGTGTTTCCCTATATTTACCATGAATTACGGTAGAGTTTCTAGTAGAATGGGCAAATGACGTTAAAAGTTACCATGAGTCATGATTTGACTAAGGAAATTCGAGACATATTGCAACAAAATGTGTGGGAATTTTCGATTGCCTTTGAAGAAGAAAATCCAGAATTGGGCTTGCCTAGGGATCTGGCCGGTGTGCCTTTTATTACCAATGAAGGTGTTTTCGTGGGTACTAAGAGCGGAGTAAGTCCGCTTGAATTTTCCTGGACCCAACATTTGCGATTTTGGCGTATGGAAAATAAGAGGTCGCCCATTAAAAAGGCATCTTTGTTTAAAGCCGTTTCTCCCAATGGTGTGCTTGTTGATGCCACTTGTGGCTTTGGTAGAGATAGCGCCTTCTTTCTCTCTACTGGTCAAAAGGTATTGGCCTTTGAAAGAAATGAATTGGTGTTTTTCTGCTTAAAAGCTTCAGCGCTTTTAGAAGAACTTGATCACGTATCCCTTGAGCTTTTTTTCGGTAGTTATGATGGCCGCTTTGGTTTTGAAACTCCAATTTACTTTGATCCTATGTATGAAGGCACGGATAAGAAAAAAGCCAAATCAAAGAAGACTATGGATACTTTTCAAGGAGTCATTCAAGGGGATGATGATGCTGAAACTGAGGCCCAAAGGCTAATCGCTCTTACTCAGAGGCTTGTTGTTAAAAGGTCTCCTAGAGGAGACCAGCTTCTTAAAAATAGAAATAGCTGCTGGGAGAGTAAAGCCGTTCGCTTCGATCTCTACCTTAATAAAAAGATCATTTAAGCCGCAATCGCTGCGTGCTTTTCAACCTTTCTTAAGTCTTTTGAAACCTGGCGTACCATTTTTCTCATGTAGAGGTTTTCCCAGATATTAGTGAATTTAAACTTTACACCAATTCCTCTTTCCCCATCAAAAGCATGATTACTTCTTACTTCGGCCTCAAGACTGATATTCATATCTTTATAGTTAAAATGAATTTTAATCGTGTCACCGGTATCGACAATACCCTTGTAATTAATAAAAGCACCACTTTGAGAAATGTTGAGAACTTCAGCGTCGATGAGTTTGTCTGGGTTGTTGTAAGTAAAAGTTAACGGCAATCGCATACTATAGCGGGTACGAGTTTCCCACCAGCGAATAGTCTTATCAAAGAATGGTCTGCGTACATCAGGAAAGGCGAAGTAAATAATAATGAGAGCATTAACAAAGAGAAGCACTAAGCTTGAAGCAAATGGGACTTCACTGACATAGGGCCAAGTGTATTTCTCATAAGTCATATGAGAATAAATACTATAAAGCTGAACGCCAACAAAGACTGGGTAACTCCAGCGTTTTACTCCTAAGAGTGCCAGTCCACCAAGGGGAAAGAGGAACCAGAATTCAAAAACTTCTCTATAGTTATGGATTTGGGAAATATTAGTTACGATTGTAGAAAAACTAAAGGGAGTTGTCGCCTTGAAATAGAGTACTTTAATGATTGGCTCTAATAAGTGAAGTGCAGCAATCAAGATAAAAACTAATGGACGATGTTTCATTGTTTCTCCAAAACCAACTCTTAGGACCAAGTTCTTTAGAAACCATCATAGCGAAAATATTCACCCACTAATGTTCTCTAAAAGATTACAAGACCTTATGTATTAGCTTTTCGGACAATGGCGCCAAAAACTTAGGCCAATGTGCCTAAATCTGCTGTCATTTGGCTTCTCAGTCGCTTTAAACCCATTTTATGGGAGCAAGTCCATGTGTTTCTAGGTACTTATTTGTTTTGGTAAAAGGCTTGCTGCCAAAGAAGCCTCTGTAGCTTGAAAGTGGCGAAGGGTGGGGAGAGGTGATGATGTGATGTTTATTAAAATCCACTGTGGCCGTGGCAAGTTTTTTTGCTTGAGCTCCCCATAAAATAAACGTGAGATCTCTCTTATGTTGGCTCAGACTTTTCAAAATTTCCTTAGTGAAAGTTTCCCAGCCTTTCTTCTGGTGGGAGCCCGCTTCGCCTTTTCGCACAGTAAGGACAGTATTTAAAAGAAGAACCCCTTGCTGGGCCCAAAGGCTAAGGTCGCCATTTGCGGGAGCAGCTTTTTCAAGATCAGTTTCTATTTCTTTATAAATATTGCGAAGACTCGGTGGTAGCTTACACTTCTTATCCACAGAGAAAGCAAGACCATGGGCTTGGTCTTCACCATGGTAAGGGTCTTGCCCTAAAATAACGACAGAGACTTTTTCAAAGGGCGTAAGCTTAAGGGCGCGAAACCAATTTTCTTTAGCAGGGAATATCGTCTCACCTGATTTCTCTTCTAGGGCAAGAAAATTCTCTAGCTCCGTAAGAGTAGGGGTAAGGGCTTCCATATCAAGGAACTTTTTCCAGTCACTAGGTATTTTTGATATCATGAAGGCATTATTATTTTTGAGGGGAGTTTTGGCAAGAATGGAATTTATTGATGTGCAGGGACAGGATATAGAGCAGTACTTAGGGCCTATGGCTTTTTTACGTCAAAGAGTATTTCGTGAATATCCTTATTTGTATGATGGCAATATTGACGATGAAAAAGAATACCTCTCTCGCTATGTGAATTGTCCTGAAAGTCTTGCTATTTTAATTGTTGATGACGGTAACCTCGTTGGCATGAGCAGCTGCCTTCCCCTAAAATACGAAGATGAAAAAATAAAGACAGACATTGCGGCATCAAGTCTAAATGTAGAAACTATTGGCCACTTTGGAGAATCCCTTCTTCTCGAAAGTTACAGAGGTCATGGCTTTGGTAAAATGTTTTTTATGAAGAGGGAGAATCATTGCAAGAAGGTTATAAAAGGGTGCACTCACACAGCTTTTTGCTCAGTTGATAGGGAAGAGTTTCATCCGTTGAAGCCGCAAGACTTTCGTTCACCGGAGGGCCTTTGGCAGAGGATGGGCTATTCGAAAATGGAGAGTTTAAAGGCCCATATATCATGGAAGGATATCAATAAAGACGAACAAAGCGAGAAGTCCCTGACTTTCTGGCTCAAGGCGTTTGACAGTTGATTTTCTTTCTCTCTAAAATTGCCCATCCGTCCCTTAGTTAAACCGGATATAATAGGGCTTTCCTAAAGCTCAGTCGTAGGTTCGAGTCCTGCAGGGACGGCCATCTTTACCCTTTTTATGAAGACTGACTGAAAGGCTTTTACCTGATTAAGGTTGCGGGTTATTTACCGATAAGCTCATATGAGAGCTTTTGTATTTGTTATTCTTTCAATGCTTGGGTCAATGACTTTTGCCAATAATTTATCGATGGAAGAGCACAGGGATACTTTCTATAAATATGCCTGTAACAATACGCAATACTTTCAGGTAGAGGACTTTTATCACGACGATATTTATAAAAAGATAATTGTTGGGCTTCCTTAATATTGTGATGCCTATGACTTTTCGGACAAATCTTTTCAAGACCTCTTTAACGAAGATGGCTCCCTTAAGACACCACCTGATTTTTCTCGCTTAGATTATACTTCTATGTCGAAGCCAGAGAGATACATGACGATGATTCTCTTTAATTCCAAAGACGAAAAAGTGACAGTAGAGATGTATCAACATCCTCCTGATACTCGAAATATCGCTTCTCTCTTAATAACTCTCTCCATTTCAAGAATTTGGGATGGCCTAACGGAAAAAGAGAGAATAGACCTTATGACTAATGAGCATTGTGACTTTAAGAGTGACTTTGCTCTTTTGCCAAAGTTTAGTGACCCAAAAGTTCAACCTGGGAAGGGTAATATTAAGGGATCTTTAGCGGTAAAGAGGATTTGTCAGGCTCAGACAGTTGGTGACGCCCTTGCTATGCTTCCTGAGTCAATTGTCGCCGAAGCCATGTTGATGAGTACTATTACTGGTAAGAATATAAACTCCTTTGCCGCTTCGCTTTGTTATTTTAAGAGTCAAAGTCCAGCTCTTGTTGATACGAGCTTTGAAGATGTCTTAAAAAGTGACATCACAACCTTTGAAGCCTTTGATACTTACCTAAATATAGTTTCCCATTATGGAATGCATGGCAAGGCGATGCTATCTAAGCAGTTCTATGGCAACGATGACACTGAACTTAGTGAAAGAGAGACAAGCGCTTTAAAAGAATGGGCAGGTAATAAATACTTTTGGCTCTCTAACAGAGAAGAATATGGAAGAATAGGTGATCTCTTCTCTAGACTGCATAGAAATTCTGATAAATACGGTAGTCTGGAGAACTTGGCCCAAACTAATATTGATCTGAAAAAAGCACTTGAAACTTTACCGGAACATTTTGGTATTACCTACCGTGGAGAGAGAAGGAAAAATCCTGAAAACTTTTATAAAGTAGGAAGACGATTCACCTTTAATACTTTCACTAGTACCTCAACCAAGTTCTATGTTGCCTCTCATTTTGCTAATGGGAGTGAGGCCAATGAAAATTACGATCCTAGGGCCGCTCAAGCATTCAAAGAAAATGGAACAGTTCCCGAAGAAGACTTTGATAAAATCCATCGTCAGTATCGAACGAAAGGTTTTGATGATGATTCAGTTGTACTGGTCATTAGAGGAGAATCTGGTCGAAATATAATGAGGCATGCGACCTATACTGCAGAGCGTGAGGTTCTTTTTAGCTCTGGTATAACTTTTAAAGTGGTTGCTGTTGAAAAGCTAAGAGACGGAGTAGGTCTAAAAGTTTTTGTTGAAGAAGTTAAGTAGCAGAAACTGGATTTATGGATTTATGGACTTGTTGGTCTAATCTCGTTATTTGATTAGGAAGCCATTTGTTCTTCGTTAGGTATAACTTTTAAGCTTATTTCTATAGAGTTATTAAGATACATTTAAATTATGAGTAATCAACCTTGTGTACGAAAACCTTGGAATTATGAAAGTCTATTTCATAGCGGGGAAAGTTTTTATAACGAGGTTTTCAAATGCTTTTCACAGGCAAAGTCGTCTATTCATATCGAGGCTCACTACTTTGACAATGGCTTACTTGGAAGAAAGTTCTCTTTGCAAATTATTAATGCGCTAGAAAGAGGTATAGAGGTTTACCTTATCCTTGATGGTCTAAGTCCCCTATGTCAGAAAAATTCAACGTTGAAAAATCTTCTCTTAATTAAAGGCGCTCACATTCGAGAGTTTAACCCCTTGCCTTGGCGAACGTTTTCCTGGCGTGCTCTGGCGACATTAAATCAACGCAATCATAAAAAAATGCTTCTTATCGATAAAAAGGTAGCCTTTGTTGGTAGCTATAATATTGATACACGGCAAATGTCTTACGGGGTGGGGAGTGAGAATTGGCACGACTGCGGGGTAAGGGTTGAGGGGCCGGGTGTTCAAAACTTATATAAAGGGTTCAAAGATACATGGCATTTTTGTCACTTTCCTCATCGCAAGATTAATCCTTTAAGAATTGCTTCTCCTCAAGTGGATAGCGGAGTAAGACTTAATCATCATAAATCTTGGCGCTCTTTATTTTTTAATGACATCATCAAAAGAATTGATGATGCTAAATTTAGAGTATGGATCACCAATCCATACTTTGTTCCTGATAAGAAAATGTTATTAGCTCTAAGGAATGCACAGATGAGAGGAGTGGAAGTCATTATTCTCATTCCTCAAAAGTCAGACCTTAAACTTTTTCCCTTAATCAATTTTATTTTCATCAAGTCACTCATCACAAGTGGTGTTCAGGTTTATGAATATCGTCCTCGAATTCTTCATGCTAAAACTGTTTTAATAGACTCTTGGACAATGATTGGTTCAAGTAATTTAAACTCTCGTTCGCAAAAACATGATTGGGAGATTGATATTATTCTGTCATCACCGAAGAGCTTATCCGAATTAGAGGATAGGTTTAATAACGATCTTCTAAGCTCTACACTGGTAAAGAGTTCGAATATTTTTAAACGCTTTGGCTTTAAGTCTTTTGTGAGTCCTTTTCTTATTGGAAGCAAGTATTTCCTTTAAAATGGGTGTATGTTGTCTTTATCAATTAAATTTTATTGAAATGAGGTAAATTTGACTAATCCAATTGCTCTGGCCCTTCATGGTGGTGCCGGTGCACTCTCTCCCGATAAATACACTCCCGAGCAAATTCACAAGGCAAAAGCTTTGATGAGGAGATTATTACTTGAGGGGAATAATGCTCTAGAGGCAGGGGCGGGGGCTGGAGAGGTGGTGATAAGCACAGTCATGGGTCTTGAAAATGACTCGCTTTTTAATGCAGGAAGAGGAGCAGTCTTTAATAGAGAAGGTGAGATAGAGTTGGACTCTTCCTACATGGAATGTCAGGCCGTGACTGAGCATACTTTTGAAAAAGAGATTGTGAATTTTGGTGCAGGTTTAAGCTGTTTAACGACAATTAAGAATCCGATCTTAGGGGCTTATGAGCTTGCAAAGGCTCATGGTCATGCACTTCTTGCAGGAAAAGGTGCAGAAGAGTTTTGCCTATCTTTAGGTCTTAAGGCTGAGAGTAGAGAATATTTTAAAACGGAACATCGGTGGCTCCAGCATCTTGAATACTTAAAAACAAAGAAGTTAAGCCTTGATCATGGCAATACAGTTGGAGCGGTTGCGCTAGATCAGCAGGGGAAACTTGCCGCCGGTACCTCAACTGGTGGCATGAATGGCAAGGCAAGGGGACGAATCTCTGATTCAGCGATTATTGGTGCCGGTACTTGGGCCGATGTCTCGAGTTTGGCCGTAAGTGGTACTGGCACTGGAGATCATTTTGTGCGCTTGGCGCTGTGTCGCTATATTCATGATCTCATGACCTTAAAGTCTCAAGAGATGGATATTTCGCTTGTAAATGCTCTTAATTTACTTAAGTCACATGGCGGAGAAGGGGGGTTCGTCGCTGTTAATGGTAGAGGACAGGTGAGTATGCCCTACAACACTGGTGGAATGTTTAGAGGTTCTATTAGCTCAGATAAAGAATTATATGTAGCAATTTGGGACACTTAATTGCTGAGCTTTACGGAAAGGTTTTCCGCTGACATTGGTCTTTTAAATTGGGTTAAAATAAACCAAAGCTAGGCTTGGAGGTTTCCCATTAACGCACAAAAAGAGTTGGTTAAAAAGTATATTCTTCCTTTTTTCCTTATTGCTACCATTGCAGGTTGTTCTGCTATTTCTTTGTCAGGCGAGAGAAGCCCTGCAAGTACTTATGAAAAAGTCTCCGATACGATGAAAGAATTTCTGGAAATCGAGAGTCGACATAATCCTGGTAAAACAGTTTTCGACCAAACTCCCTTAGAACTAAGCTTTGCTGAAATTGAAATTGGTGAAGAGATGTATCAAGTCGGTAATCACGACCAGTGGTTTCGGGGCGAACAAGGCGCTAATGGAGCAAATGGTTATATTTTTGATGAAGCCAATTATCTTCCTGAGGATATAAAGCCTTACTTCTATGAGGAGCGACAAGGTAAGAAGTTTGTAAAGTTCTATTTTCACCCATATGACCAAAGACAAAGTAAAGAAGTTCTAACTTATTTGAGTGATAATAATATCCCTTTTACTCTTCATGAATCAGGTCCTCTTAAGGCCTACAGTACGGCGTCCAAAAGCCTTATTGCTTATGACCGCAATACGGGAAGAAGCTTTTCTTTGAAAACAAGCACTGATGGAACAGTCCAGGGCACGGGCTATTTTGAAAAAAGACCATATCCCACAAGATGGTCTTATATGGTAGGCCTTTTGAGTGACAGCTTTAAAAAAGTAAGTCCCTCATTAGAAAATTTGGATATTGGATGGGAGCCATTAATCACGGGCATTCCGGCAGTTGACCAATCCAACTCTATTCGACTTATGGAAAAAGTGAGCTCAGGCGAAACGATGCAAGTTTCGGGTTTTGTTTTCAACGATAATGCAAAGGCAAAGGCCATTGCCGAAAGAGCTGGTATGAGCTTTGATGACTTTTGGGAAGAGGCTTTTCGCATAAAAGGGCGTGCCATGGCAGAGATGGGCTTGTATCTCGGCTTTTTAGTAAGTTCTAATCATGCCCAAAATTTTAGATGGGAGCTCGATAACGAAGGCCGCCTTACTGGAAATATTATCTTTATCGACCTTAGTGATGGCAGACCCATTCGTAATATTCAAATGGCCGCAGGTAATAGCGAGTTAATCAGTCAGTGGGAACGATATGTAACTGATTCAAATAATATTGTGGAAGGAAATAGTGTTTATTTTTCAAACTTCTTTAGAGGTGACCATAACTCTGAAATTCCCCAAAAATGGCACAAGGTCATGCGAGAAGGTGTTGTCGAGAGAGTTTCGGAGATTTTAGAAGTTGATAAAGAAACGATTGATCCCCTTATCGTTAGTGGAAAAGGTCGTACCGGGATCGTCTCTTGGGGCCTTGATACGGATCAAAACGAAGATGTTAAGCGTGCTTTTGCAGGTCACCTTAATCGGCTCACCAATTCAACAAATGGTGAAAGTTGTTATCGTATCATTCATAATTTACTTGGGCGTTAGTAAAAACAATTCTCTCATTGGTGCAAGTCTGTAGTCGTGCTATATTTATAGTATGGCAGCCATAATATTTGATAATCAAGAAAAAGAAATCATTTTCTCCAAGCGTGGTTTTTCTAAAAAATTAAAGTTGAGCCTAAAAGAGCTCAAGGAATTGAGAGACTTGGTTTCCAATCAGTATCACAATGTTATAAGTGAAAATAATCCTGAGCTTGTCGAAAGTGCGAAAAAACTAGGTATCGAGAATTACCACAAAATTTCATCAAAGTTAGAACACACAAAAATTTGGCCAAAGAAAAATCGCTGCCTACCACAAGAGTCTTGTGACAAAATAAAGTGTTTGCCTTTTTGGAGTCTTCTTAAAGAAGAGTTTGGCCCTTTTATGTCCGGTAGAGTTGTCTATGAAAAAGAAGTCGAGTGGGACAGAGACGAGATGTATTGGCGTATTGTTAGACCCAATGAGTCAAGTGATGTTGGCACTCTTCACGCTGATAGTTGGTGGCATAATACAATGAAGGTTAGAGAGAGGACATTTCCTAAAGGAGCTCATGCTCTTAAAGTTTGGATCCCCCTCTATGTTGAAGCTGGAAAGAACGGTTTACTTATTTCTCCGGAGAGTCATAAGAAATCTTGGGATTATCAAGGTGTTGAAATTGAAAACACTTATAAACCAAGGCTCTCAAAAGAAGTTGAAGAAAGTACTGAAGTTGAGCTGCTTTATACTGAGCCAGGGGAAGTTGTTATTTTTAACCAGGACTTGGTTCACGTGGGTGCCTTGAATAAAGGCGATACAACGAGACTTAGCCTTGAGATTACCATGATTTTAGAGCGTCAGTATGTAGATCCCTTTGGTGGTAGCTAAGTTTTATAAATAAACTTTAATCTAATCGACGGCAGGAAAATAGGTCGCCTGCTCGTTTATCTTATGATCTTCTGGAAAAGCTCTTCCAAGCTCATCAATGCTATAAACTGACTCAGGTAAGTTAAGAGAAACTCTTAGCCTATCAATTGTCGTTGGCGCAAAGGGTGATAGCATAATGACAATATTCTTTAAAATATAGAAACACGAATAGAGAGCATCTTGTCTTTCTTGGAGGTCATGTCTGTCATCATGGGGCTTGAATTGACTAAATAGACCATTAACCACTCTGGCGTAGTTTTCTATACTAAAGAGAATCTTAGCGTAATCACCTTTTTCCATCATTTTCATGTATTGGGGAATGATTTTTTGCGTTTCTTTTTCGGTTTTTCCAATGAGCTTTCCAGAGGGAACAATTCCAGCAAATTTTGAATGGCAGGCCGATATTGGTTTCTCAAAAGAAGCGTTTAAGGGTCCAGCCAGAAAAGCGTTTCTACTTTTTAGTGTTTCCTCATCAAAGTTTGAATTTTTCTCAGTGAGGGAGAGGATGCTCAGGAAATAGCGGATTTGATCCGGATCATAACCAAGCTCGTCTATTAATTGGTCTCCTGTGAAGAAGTTACCTTTAGACTTACTCATTTTCATACCATTAATTTGCAGGTGATAGCTGGAAAAGATATCTGTCATTTGCCATTCACCTTTTACAGGCCCACGTAGCGGATCTTGTTGAGTTCCAAGCCACATTGCTCCTTGCATGAGTGTGTAGAAGAAGACATTGTCCTGGCCTAAAAATTGGTAGGCACGCGCTTCTGGGTCACACCAGTATTCAATATATTTCTCAGCGTCCATACCCTTTTCTTTGAGGGCCGCCATAGTAAAACTTATAGGAGCAATAAGAGATTCAGGCCAAACGTAGAGAGTCTTGCCCTTCATGGCAGGATCAATCGCCTCAGGAACTGGAATTCCCCATTTCACATCTCTTGTTATTGAGCGATGGGCCCAACCGTCCATCAGTTCACACTCTATTCCTGCCGCTTCCAATTTCTCTTTGCTGTCATTTAAATCTTGCAGGCTATTAAAGGCCACAGCAACTTTTCTTCCCGGTGCATATCGACTTTTATGTTCAGGAAGATCTGGTTTGAGTTCTTTAAATTTGGGCTCTGACTTATTGGTAAAAGATAGAGTTGGCGTTACCTGACCTAACACTTCAGTAATGATACTTTTACGCCAGCTTTTCTTTTTTTCCTCAATCCATTCTTTGAGTTGGTCTGTCGCTGCCCACATATCGAGATACCAGTGATCAGTTTCTTTAAGGATAGGAGTCGCATCACTCATGGCGCTCTTTGGGCTTTGGAGTTGACTGGCTTCATATTGTTTACCGCATACGTCACACTCTTCACTATAGGCTGAGGTATTGTCGCATTCAGTGTTTGGACAAGTACCGCTCACATATCGATCAGGAAGAAAGAGGTCGAGTTCAGGGTCAAACCACTGCTCAGAAGTCTTCTTTTCAAGACGTCCATTCTCATAGAGCTTAGTGAGAAACTCTTGGCACAATTTCTTATGTGCCTCATAATTTTCTTCTCTACTGGTTCCGGTATAAATATCCAAACCAATATTGTATTTCTTCATCGTCTCTTTTTGTTTGCTATGAATTGAATCGATGAATTCTCGGGTAGATATTCCCTGTTTCTTTGCGGCGACTTCAGAAGTAGAGCCATGGTCATCTGTGCCATTAACAAAGAGGACATTCTCTTTACCGATAAGCATTTTCATAAAACGACTGTAAATATCGGCGGGCACGTGGGCACCGGCCAAGTGCCCTACGTGGAGTGGGCCATTGGCGTAAGGCATACCAGCAGTGATAACAGCTTTTTTGGGGTCATTCCTCTTTGAGAAAATAAAATCTCTCTTTTCGAGGATGGCCTCGATTTGAGTTTTTAATTCATTATTTGATATTTCTGCTGTCATATTTTACACCTTGCATTCAATTCACTGCCATTATAGTGATGTTTTAAGAGTCTTGCAGCTACAAAGTCCTAATGAAGTGGTCTAAAACCTTATCTGCCGCTATTCTTGCTTTTTTACGCCATTTATTTGCGCCTCTTGCGGCCCTTAGGGCTTTTCGGGGTGATGGAGGTTTTTTGTTTTGGTTGTAAGCCGTAGTTGCTTCATCCATTAAGGCCCTTTTCTGTTTATCGAAGAAGCTCAAGGTAAAGGCGAATTGTTTGCCAGAGCGGGCAAAAAGAATACCCGCAACATTATCAATATAATCAAGTGAGCCTGTTTTGGCCCAAAGGCGAAAGCTAGTTTCGGGGTCTCTTAATCGATTTCTTAACCAGCCACTATTGCCATTAATACTGAGGAGGCTCATAAAGCCACGACTTTGGTGGGAGGTGAGAGCATTGCGATAGAGAAAGTCTGTAAGACACTTGGCCTTAATTTGATGTTCACTTGTAAGACCAGAGCCATTGATGAGGGGCAGGTCGCAACTAGGAGTATTTTTTTTAAGCCAGGTGGTGAGAGCTTTTCCCGCCTCATCAATATATTGTTTTCCTGTTGCTGTAAGGAGGATTTGCTCAGCATAGAGGTTATTTGAAAACTCTAAGGTTAACGCAAGAATCTTAAGAAGCGGTTGGCTTAGTTCTTTAGAAACTAAAGAAGCGCTTTTGGGGGTGACTCCTGGTCTTGGTGGGGGTAACTCTATAGACCACAGAGAAGCGAGGTATTTAAAAACTTCTGCCGTTCTTCGAGATGGTCTACGCACGGGAATATCTTCATAGGTTCCATATTTTAATTTATTACTAACATTCCAGACTTCCCCCCCTGACTCAGGTGAAAATTCAAATCTCTTATCGAGGGGTAGGCTTTCGTCAGTTTTTTCGATGTGAAAGTGTGCCATAGGAGGCATTGTTTCAAAAAGTGCTCTTTTGGTTCGCAGATCCCCTGACTTGTGGATAGTTATGCGGTTAAACTCCAGATTAAGCGCCGATACTCCTGGGTTATATGTTTGATCGCCTAATCCAAAGTTACTCAAAAGGGCAATAGAGGGTAGGTGGGATTCATCGTAAAAGAAATTGCCTTCAACCTTAGTTATACCTTCTTTTTTGAGATCCAAGACCATGTCCATGAGTCTCGCCATGGTTAGGGTTGGATCACCAAACCCCTTGAGATAGAGGTCTCCAATAAATACTCCGTCTTTCAAAGTCCCTTTTTTGAAGAGCTTCGTTTCATAACGATAGTCGGCTCCCAGTACTTCTAATGCATAGAAAGCGGTGAATATTTTTGTCAGGCTAGCAGGTATAAATGGGTTTTCACTTTGATAGCTCTCCTCTTTGCTAGACTTGAGTTCTTTGAGGCTAAAGTAGAGAGAGTCACTACTTATTCTCTGTTTCTTTAAAATTCTCCTTATCTCTGATGAGAGATCATTTTTTAAAACTTCACCACTGGCGTTTACAGGTGTCGCACTGACCATGACCACAAGTAAATAAAAGCCTAGTAATAAAAAAGGTATTATGTTTCTTGTAAATGTTTGGGTATTCAAATGATTTCCTTTTTCTTCTTAAAAAGTATTGCGGCTTCAAAGATAATCCAGATTTGGGCCAATAAGAGAACGACGGCCACAATCCCTAAAAATATATTTTCTTTTTCAAAAAGAAATTGTTGAATATTTAAGCCTAGGCCACCTGTTGTAATGACTAGGACAAAGATAGTAGGAATGAGAAACGCTAGGGTACTTTTTCCGTTTTTATAAAGGTAGGTAGTGATGAGAATTAAAGTCAGTCCTGCGAGCATTTGGTTGGTCGCGCCAAAGAGTGGCCAAATAGCCAAGCCACCCTTACCACCTTCACTGGAGAACATTAAAATAAAAGCACTACCCACGGCGATGGCACTTGAGAAGTAGCGATTGCCAAAAGTTTTTATTTTTAAACTCTCTCCCACTTCTCCGATAATATAGCGTTGGATACGGCAGGCAGTATCAAGGCTTGTTGCCGCAAAGGAGATGATGAGAACGGCCATTAGGGTTTGGCCAACCGATTCTGGTAAGCCCCAGCCAGCGATAAAATGGGAGGAACCATTAACAAAGGCATTTATCTTGGCGGAGAGGCCATTGGCCGCTCCCCAGGAAGCATAGTGATTATGCCAATGAATCTCACTTTTAAAACCCGCTGTTACCGCTAAGGTAGCAAGAAGAGCAAGGAGACCTTCACCCAACATAGAGCCATAGGCCACTGGTTTAGCGTCTTGCCAGCTGGCCACCTGTTTAGAAGTTGTCCCGCCAGAGACGAGCCCGTGAAAGCCGCTAATCGCTCCGCAGGCGATAGTGATAAAGAGAAAGGGAAATATAGGTGGAGCACCTTGTGGATTAGGGTTAAAGGCAGGGGCCACGACTTCAGGCTGAGTAATGAGTAGGCCTCCAATCATCAGAAAAAGGCCAACAGCTAGCTGATGACCATTTATATAATCTCTTGGTTGTAAAAGAACCCAGACGGGAAGAACGCTGGCAATAAAGCTATAAGCGAGAAGAAAAATCATCCAGACCATGAGGGTGTTAGCACCAAATATTGGATTTAAATCGATAGGATAGAGGGTTCCCAAGTAAATCATGATGAAGAGCGTGGCCTGGGCGAGGATACTGGGAAGGGTTAAGCTTCCGCCTTTTTTATTAATAAATAAACCCATTAAAATAGCGACTATGATTTCAAAATTAACAGGAAGTACAGCTGAGGGGTAACTGATGAAGAGGTTGGCTATTACCAGGGTAAAAACCGCAATTACCATCCATACCAAAAAGAAAATAACGAGAAGAAATAAACGCTGGACTCGTTTGCCAATAAGTCCCTCGGCAACCTTTGCTACTGACTGTCCTTTGTAATTCATGGAGATAACTAGAGCACCAAAGTCGTGACAGGCTCCCATAAAAATGACACCAAAGATAATCCAAAGGAAGGCAGGAAGCCAACCCCAGATGGCGGCAACAGCAGGGCCTACAATGGGTGCTGCGCCTGCTATAGAACTGTAATGATGACCAATTAGGATATTTTTAGGGGTGGGAACATAATCCACACCATCCCTTAGCTCATGAGAAGGCGTAGGCATGCTCTTGCGGTCATTCTCTTCAAGGTTAAAGAGTTGTGATAAGTAACGTCCATAGAAACGATATGCAAGAGCAAAGAGTACAAGGCCTGCTAAGCCCAAGATCGCGCCGTTCATTATTATTTCTTCCCTTTTTAGTAATTTGACTAAATCTATTCTAAACAAACTTGATTAAAAGGGAAAACTTTGAACTCACCTTGGCTACGGTGTTATTTTTCATTAACATGAAGGTATGAAAATAATCTTAACCAACATAATTTGTCTGTTAATTGGCACAAGTATTTCTGCGGCTACTTTAAATTGCACTTTTAATATTGATGCCAAGAAAAGCAAACTGACTGGTAGTGAATTAAAAACTAAAGTGAAAAGTTTTAGTTTTGATACGGTTAAGGAAGTGGGAAAGAATATTTCTCTCGGTCCTTATAAATTGGTCATTTGGGACAAAGACAAATTTGTGAATGCAAAAATTATTGGTGGGGACTTCAAAAAGCCCTTATCTCTACAATACTCCCTTAGTCAAAAGGTCATCCGCTTTAATTATGGGGGTGATATTGACTTTCAATGCTTACAAAACGAGCTAACCTCCGCCCAAAAAGCAACTGGTCTCACGAAAGACAAAGATATTGGAACCTTCCAGGAAAATTTAAAGATTCAAGTGGCAAGCCCCATTACTTTTCGCTACTTTCAAACGGAAGAAGTCCAACTCATGCGGACTCTCTTTTTTCAAAATGGTAAAGTCTTTACGGATTCAGAGCGGATGGAAAGAAAGCTGCCGTGGTGTAGTCTAAGAATTCAGCTTAATCGTAATGAAGATACTATTGTACAAAAAGGTGAAGTCTTTAACCCAATTACTTTTCAAAAGCAGGAAAATAATAGCTACTTCACAACTTATAGTTATAGTTTTGTAGACTTTAATAAGGGCAAGAAAATGGGGGAAAAGCTTCTCTATAGTCCTTATATGTTCTCCTGCAATATCTTAAGAGGCATGACTTACAAGCTCGATACCTTTAAGAGTATTGTGGGTGACTACTTCTCGCTTCAATCAAATCTTTAAGCTCTGCTAGGACCTTGGTGTTCTCATGGTGACAAATTCTTCTGCACTAGTTGGGTGTATACCGATCGTTTGGTCAAAGTCTTTCTTTGTTATCCCTGCCTTTATGGCCACAGCAAAGCCTTGCATGATCTCAGGTGCATCGTCACCGACCATATGAAGACCTATGACCTTCTGGGTTTCAATATTTACGATCATTTTCATGAAAGATCTTTTATTAATTGTCCCGAGTGTGTATTTGAGTGCACGAAAGTTTGAAGTGTAGACTTCGATTTTTTCTTGATCACCTAATTCTGCAATGGCCTCTTCTTCTGTCAGTCCCACTGTTGCCAGAGGTGGTGTTGAGAAAACAGCCGAGGCAATATTTGAGTAGGTCATGCTCTTCTCTTCTTGGCTGAAAAGCTGATTTACAACAAGCATGGCCTCTTCTAAGGCAACCGGCGTGAGGTTCATGCGATTGGTGACATCTCCAACGGCGTAAATTGAAGGGCAAGTCGTTTGAGAGTAAGCGTCAACAACGATGGCGCCATCTTTGTTGAGCTCTACAGCTGTGTCTTCAATGCCTAGGTTTTTGGTGTTAGGTGCTCTTCCTGTGGCGCAAATCAACTGATCTACGCTTATTGATTCCCCATTTTTTAAGCGGCAGTCCAGAACACCAGAGCTATCTTTTTTTACTTCTTCTATCGTTGTATTTAGGTGGAAATTTATTCCGGCTTCTTTCATTTGATCTTGTAAGAAAGTACGGCATTCATTATCAAAGCCTCTAAGGACTTCATCTCGTCGAATCACAATGTGAACTTCGGAACCAAGTCCCTGTAAAAGACAAGCAAACTCAACGGCAATGAATCCACCGCCCTCAATGAGAACCCTATCAGGTCTCTCTTTTAGTTCAAAGAACTGATTTGAGTTTATACTATGCTCTGAGCCGGAAAAACTTCGCTTCCAGGGAACACCGCCAACAGCGACAAGAATATATTTTGACGTATAAGTTTTTCCTGCTACTTCAATAGTGTTAGGACCTTTGATTATGCCGCGGCCATTAAGAACGGTAACTTTATTGTTATTTAGTGTTTGCTGATAGAGTCCGGACAGTCTGGAGAGTTCTTTTTCTCTGGCCTCTCTGAAGCTATTCCAGTTGTGGGAGTTGATAGAAATATCAAAGCCATAATTTTTAGCAAGGTCTGCTTGGCCTTGAACTCGCCCTGCATAGACCATCATTTTCTTAGGTATACAGCCTCTGAGTACGCAAGTACCACCATAGCGGTCTTCTTCGCATATGGCGACTTTCGCGCCTTTAGGAGCTGCCCAACGGGCACCACGTACACCACCAGAGCCACCGCCAATAACAAATAAGTCAAAGTCAAAGTCTGCCATAATCATTCCTCTTATTTATGCCCAAGCTTCTTTTTAATATATAGAATGACCCGTCCTAAAACCGGCACATGCTCATAAATAAATGCCCCCATGTCAAAGTAGTCTCTGTGGTAAATGACAAGGTCTGTTTCTGGGTCAAAGGTCACATGACTATTGCCTGAGACTGTTACGGGCTCGCCACTATTAAGGCTTGAAGCGGTCAATGTCATGTCCCAAGTGGCAATGATCTGATTTCCCTCTTCCACCATTTGTTTAAAATCAAAACGGATATCTTTCACATTTTCATACATGTTGGCGTAGTAATTTTTCATGGCCGCAAGACCCTTTACGCTGTGAACAGGGTCAATAAACTCAAGGTCTTGATGATAGAAGTTATCGAGAATATGTAGGTTATCTTTTCTTAGTTCATTGAAGGTTTTGATGATTTTCTCTTTTCTGGGTAGTTTTTCTTGCAATTTTTTTTGCAATTTCTGCGGCAATTTCTCTGGCATGGAATTATCCTCATTTGCATTTATTAAGGTGATATTTAAGACCACTACGAAAACGAAAAATAGATTCTTTAATAAATTCAACTTTCTCTCCTTGGAGCTGTCCCAGCAGGGCTCGTTTCAACATCCCAGTAAAATAGGCGATTTTTCTTTTCACGTATTCGCACCTTTGCTGGCGTTGCTTTGGCTTTTAGGCCGCGACTACTTGGAATATTCGGGTCTTCTGCACAACGGATTTGAAAATCTATCATGCGTTGAAAAATAGTCATGAGCTTTTCAGCATCCTGTATGATTTCCCTTTCTAATCCCATTTGGTCAAGCCCCAAGAGACTATAGTAAATGGTTTCAATAGTTGAAAGGCAGTGGGGATTAGGTTGGTGTTTAATAACAAATTTACTTGTGTAGGGCTTTTTGAAACTTGTGATCGGTAGTTGATGTAAGCAAGTTGAGAGTTTCATCATTTTTTTGGCACACGGCCAGGTAGCATCCAAGATGAGAATGGTGAGCTTCTTATTTTGTTCTACAATATTTGATTTCCAGGCGGCTGGAATATTCGGGGCATCAATAAAACTAGGATCAAGGCCCAGGTACATTAACTCAACATGCCTATGAGGATCGTTTAAAATCTCCTGGAGCTCAGCTTCTTGGTCAAGGTTAACACCAGTAATAATTTTGGAATTCTTGACAAGGGCATGGGACAGACGGCCAGTTCCGAGTTTTTGTTTTTTGGCCTCTTTAGGATGCATTAAGAGGATGAATTCAGTCTGGCTTTCAAAGGGTTCAATATGCTCACAAAGGCACAATTCTATTTTGCGCCAGCAGCCGTAGCAAGTGATTCTCTGTTGTTCTCTATTCACCATCGTACTATGATGAATCGATGAACATTTGACAAGGATGTCGCACCGTGCATAAAGCTTATGCTCTTACTTTTTTTCTTCTGTCTTTTTCCGTGATTTCTGCCTCTCCAGAGCGGCCACTCGCTATTGATGAAATCAAAAAAGCGATATCTGCAAAGTATAAAGTGGAGTGGGAGACCACAAGTTTTATTGAAAAGAGAGAGACTCCAGAACGTAAAACTTCTCCCAAACAGCTCTCCAGGGGGGAGCAGAGAGTCCAAGCAATGCTCGCGAAAAATCGCGCAAAGCTCAAGGCCATGCGGTCAAAAGATAGGGACGAAAAAAAGACACGGGGAAACTCTCCAAAAGATAAGTATTCTGCCTGGATTCAAAAGAAATCCAATCAAGAAAGAGATTGGATTGATACCAGACAAAAAGAAATTCAAAGGTGGGCAAGGGCAAGACTTAAATTAAAAAAGGAAATACCTTTTCTAAAAAAAGACCTCACTAAAATTCCTGCTAAAAAGGTTTTTGTAGCACCACCACCAGAGCCGCCGAAAGTGACAAGGGTAATGAAGAAGACTCCTCTTGAGTCTTTCTTTATAGAGACAAATTTTGATTTACCACCTCGTAATCAAGGGCGCAGACCAACATGCGCCGCCTTCGCAGCCGTTAGAGCGATTGAGGTCATGGTGAAAAAGCAAAAAGGCCGTAGCCTTAATTTATCCGAACAATGGTTCTACTATGCAAGTAAGCCAACCTGTCAGAGATCGCCCTGTTCAAGTCCCGGTAGTTGGCCTAGGCAGGCGCTACTAAGTTCAGTAAATAAGAGCTTTTTTGATATTCCCCTAGAGAAGTATTGTCCTTACAAAGAAACGGCTAAAAGAGGTAATGAAACGCAAATTCCTCTTAGCTCAGACTGCAGAAGAGGAGTGGCAAAAGTTAAAGAGATTGAACTGCTTAAAGACTATGCTCAAATTCTTGAGAGTTTGAAAGCAGGCTATCCTGTCATTGGCGGATTTAAGCTTACTGAGAACTTCTACCTTAACGATGGTTATGTTTTCTCCCAAAAAGGTCAAAGCCTTGGGAAAGATTCTCATGCCAGTGGCCATGCACTTTTGTTGACGGGAGCTTTAGAACTTCCTCGTGAACTGTGGCAAGCACAAGGTCGTTATTGCATTCTTGTTGCTAATTCCTGGGGACCTGGTTGGGGAAAAGGTGGTCATGGTTGTTTGAGTGAGAAGTGGTTTCATCAGTATCGCTATGAGATTCCTTTTATCGCCGTTAAAAGTATCGATATCAAAAGTTAATTAATAATTTAAAAAGGATTTTTTATGAATGGAAGAAAAGTATGTGTAATTAAGAGTAAAAGAATTCCCTTTGCCCGCTCTGGCGGTAAATATATGGAAAAGGGTAATAAGGAACTCATGACAGCCGCTTTGCGCGCCCTTAATCAAGAACTCTCATTAGACAAAATGCATATTGGAGAAGTGGTCCTTGGAGCGGTTTCAAAACACTCTAGTGATTTCTCTCTCGCAAGAGAGTGCACTATTGATAGTGGTCTTGGGTATAGTACTCCCGCTACGGATATTCAAAAGGCCTGTGGGCTTTCTCTAGAAGCCTCTCTTATTATTGCAACTAAAATTGCTAGTGGTGAAATTGAATGTGGAGTTGCCGGTGGTACAGATACCAATAGCGATATACCTGTAGAGTTTAAGAAGTCTTTTAGTGATCGCTTAGCAAAGCTTAATTATGCAAGAGATCTAAGTGGTCGCCTAAAAGCATTGGCCGGTCTGTCTCCGAAGGACCTTTTACCTAAGTTTCCAGCAATTAAAGAGCCCCGCACTGGACTCAGTATGGGCGAGTCCTGTGAGCTAATGGCCAAGAGATGGGAGATCACCAGGGAGGACCAAGACGAGTTGGCTTATCAAAGTCACTCCAAAGCAGCTGTTGCTTACAAAGCAGGATTTTATCAAGATTTGGTGGCCCCCTATTCTGGTCTTGATAAAGACGATATTTTGAGACCTGATATTTCTCAAGAGAAGCTGGCCAAACTGAGATCAGCTTTTGACAAAAGTGATAAGGGAACTTTGACGGCCGGAAATAGTACTCCTCTTACAGATGGCGCAGCCGCTGTTTTTCTTTGTAGTGAAGAGTTTGCTAAGGAAAATGGTCTCCATGTTCAAGCCTATCTTACGATGGGACAAAGCGCAGCAGTTAATTATGTCGATGATGAAGGTCTTTTGATGGCCCCAGCTTACGCCGTACCAAAACTTTTAAAAAGAGCAGGCATGACTCTACAAGATTTTGATTTCTATGAGATTCATGAAGCGTTTGCCGCACAAGTTCTATGCACCCTTAAGGCATGGGAAGACCCAAAGTTTTGTAAAGAAAAGCTAGGCCTGGATGCATCCCTAGGTAGCATTGACAGAACCAAGCTCAATGTAAAAGGCGGCTCCCTTGCTATTGGCCACCCTTTCGGGGCAACAGGAGCGCGTATTGTTGGCTCTCTAGCTAAAATGATTGACGAGGCGGGGAGTGGTAAGGGACTTATCTCAATTTGTACCGCTGGTGGTATGGGTGTAACGGCAATCCTAGAGAAGTAGGTTTTTTCCAGTAAGGTGCCCTGCTAACATAAGGGCACCTGTTGCTACACCAACAATTCCTTGGCCAGGAAAAGTGGTATCCCCAACACGATAGAAGTTTTCAATACCCGAATGAGTTTGCGGATAATTGAGAATATGATTAGAACCGTTATGAGGTAGTCCACCGACCATGCCACGATGGCGTCCTGTATAATACTCAAATGTGTGAGGCGTTCCTATACCAAACTCTTGGTACTCTAGAACTTCAAAGTCTTGAAACCTCTCATTAAAAATAGACCGTATTGATTGTTGAAATTGCTCTTTGAGATTGTCGTAATTCCCTTCTTTGAAGGCCTTCTCCCAATCACTTACTAATGTATGAGTTGAGACAGTTACTGTTTGCCACTGTTCAGGAGCTCTTTCTCGATCTTTTGGATGAGAAAAGGAGAAGAAGTAGCTTCCATCTTCTCCAAGAGGGTTGTTTTGATAATGAATTTGATGATAGAGCGGGTTTATAGGTGTCTTTGTCTTGATGGCAAAATTCGCTGTTACTGCGCCCCAAACCTCATCATCAATCTGCTTTGGCGTTTTGAGCTCTCTTAAAAGCTCTTCTCCCAAAAGCTCTGGTGTGTTCCAGAGAGGCAGGTTTGAGATAACTTGGTCAAACTTTTGAGAGAAGTCCTTGCGTTGCTTTTCGCCGTAAATCTCAAATCTGTTACTACCTTTATTGTTTTTTACTCTTTTGATTTTTTTTATTTTTGCATTAAGGATGACTTCAGAATTATGCTCTTTCATAAAGTCTTTAAGCTTATAGGCCAGGCTTGATATTCCTCCCCATGGGTAGTGCATATCCTCTGGATAAACTAACCCCATCGCCCCCATAAGTTCTGGTACTTCACCTAATTTTGCTTGGGTGGAGATCATGAGCTGTTCATTTAAAAACTGAATAAGTTTTTCTTTTTCCTTTTGAGGAAGAGTCTTGGCCTCACTGGGAAGGTTAAGCGCTTTGAAAGCACGAAGTCCTAGCTCCGCTTCCTTTACAATACTCGGCCTTGTTAAGGCTAAGATATCTTTTAAATTCTTAGGGGGAAAGTGTTGACCAGCACTAAGAACCTTCCATAACCTTTGCTCTCTATCTCTTTGGATGGCCCAGAAGCTTTTATGGTCAAAATGAGGGAAGACCCTTTTTAATTCTTCTAAAAACTTTTGATGGTCTCGGTATCTGATAAGAGAAGTTCCATCGTTGAAGTGAATCTTCATGGGCTCTTCTAGAGTCTCATAAGAAAAAGAAATTCCTA
>Ga0136600_1000309_pt1 | contig 26917 bp, 26 predicted proteins | sample AntRauMFilla2698_FD_104634 | JGI IMG/M metagenome (GOLD analysis project Ga0136600, IMG submission 104634) | Saline lake microbial communities from Rauer Islands, Antarctica - Metagenome Filla 2 #698 | ecosystem: Environmental > Aquatic > Non-marine Saline and Alkaline > Saline | place...
AAAATGGTGGACCCTAGCGGGATCGAACCGCTGACCTCCTCACTGCCAGCGAGGCGCTCTCCCAGCTGAGCTAAGGGCCCTTAGAAATTGGGAATAAGAAAAAATAGGAAAAATCACGGGGTTAGGCAAGGAAAAGTTTGGGACGGGGTGCACAAATTTCCGGTTAATATATTGAGTTGCCGAGGAGCTAAGTCAGGCTGCCAAGTGCCGATAGGTAGGGCAGTTGAATGATTAAAACGGAGATAAAATGACTGATAAGTGGACCGCACAAGTGCAAGTGAAGTGGAATAAAGAGGCCCCCACCAATGGAAATTGGGACTGGCTCAAAGAGTGGAGCGAAGTGAAGTGGGCGTGGTCGACTATGGGTGATTGGGATATGACGATTTGGGTTGATGTGGATAGTCCGGGTCAGCTTGAGAAATTCGTTCATGAAAAGCTAAGAGCAAAAAACTGGGTTGATGACACAAAATCAACTTGGACCAAGGAGGTGTGGGCCGCATAGGTCCATGCTAATGGTATAAAGAAAGCCGGGGCTACCCCTGTTCAAGGTTGAACTGATGCCCCGGCCTTTTCCTCATTTTTTTAGTAAATTCTCTTTTCTCTCAGCAAACCACATTAAAAGCGCTGGCAAGAAAATCATATCGATAAAGAGTGCGCCCGTGAGAACAAAAGCACACAGCATTCCAAAGTTCTCATTTGGGATAAAATCACCAAAGTAATAAATTCCAAAGCCACTGGCCAAAATCATAGTGGTGACCATCAATGCAGAACCAGTATAGGTAAAGATAGTCGCAATCACTTTTTTCTCGGGCAAACCTTCCTCTTTGAAATGATAGTAGTTACTTAAAAAGTGAATGGTGTCATCAACTGCAATTCCTAAGCAAACACTAAAAACCAACGCCGAACCAATATTAAGATTAACTCCAGCGATTACCATAATCGCCGCGCCAAACACTAAAGGTAGTACATTGGGAATTAAGGAGATGAGACCTATTTTAAAGCTTTTAAAAACTAACATCATTAAAAGGGCAACGAGAAACATCGCCATAGAAATTGAGATGATAAAAGTGTGCACAATATAATCCATCATCCTTTGAAAGAGATAAAACTTTCCTGTCGCTTTTATGTCCAAGCCTAGCTCTCTCCCCTTTTCTTCGAGTTCTGACACATGAGTTAACCAACCGCGAGTATCATAAATTGACCACAGTACAGACATACGCATTTTGTCTTTTGTTAAGGTCATACGGTTATTAAGATCCATGCCCTGAGGTAGACTCATGCCATAGAGAAAGAGCTGTTCAGCGATTTCTTTTTGAGTATCAGGAATGCGGTATTCTTCTTCCCGCCCACCGTAGAGATTTTTATTGGTGTCTTTGATGATATCGATAATATCAACTGTTTTATTTACGTACTCTCTATCATTCACCCAGCTCTTAAATTTTTCAACCTTTGCTAAAAAGATAGGGTCTTTTATGCCATCGTCTTTGCCAGAATCTATCACAAACTCAGGACCAGTATTCCCGCCAAAGACCTCTTTCACAAAGTCATTGGCCTTACGAATTGGCTGATTGTAGCTGAAGTATTCGTAAGGATTGGAGTTGATATTAATTTTTGTTGCGAGGTAGAGAGAAAAGAGCGCAAAGAAGCTCATCGAAATAATAATCTTACCTTTGTGGTCAGAGAGAAACTCCGTGAGCTTTATCGCGAAGGGATGAATGCCCCCCTCGCCTGCACCAGTGAGTCTTTTAAAATGCTTCGGAACCTTGAAAGGGACATAGTAAAGGAGAGGTCCCATCATAAAGATCGTCATCACCCAAGCAAAGAAGCACCCCACTCCGGCAAGAACTCCTAGTTGGCGCACAGGAATCAGCTCGGTATAGGTCAAGCTAAAGAAGCCAATCATGGTGGAAACGGAAGTTAGAAAGGTTGGCACCAAGTTTTTGTGAAGAGAGAGGTAAGCTGCCCTCTTTCCGTCATGACCCTCTCCCCGAAAATTAAAGTAGGTCACCAAGACATGGACACTGTCTGCAATACTAATTGCGATAAGGATAGCAGGTAAAATAGAGAGGATATTATTATAGGTATAGCCCGCATAGAAGCATAGACCAAAGGTCATAATAAGCGAGACAATCGTCACTCCGAGGGGGAGGAGCATGGCCACCACTGAACGAAAGGTAAAAAGAAGGAAGACGATTATAAGAGCAAAGAGCGTCGGCAGAAAGATGGCCCCGTCCCTATTGGCCACAGAGCGAAAGGCATCATTAACAGCCGCCTCGCCGACAATATGCAGCTCAACTTCAGTATTATCAATATATTCATCTACAATTTTCTTACTCTCCCTAACGATTACTTCATAATTGGGAGAACCATCAAGAGTCGGCACAAGCCGAGCAAAAATCATGGCCGCCTTGCCATCAACACTCACAAGATAGTTAGGCATGGTTTTATGAGAGAGGGCCTGCTTCTTTTTCTTCTCTAGAAATTCAGCACTAAGCTCCTCACCGATTTCAGGAAAGAAAGGCTCAATAATAATGTCATCTTCTTCAACGCTCGTGTAATTAAAGTTACTGAGACTCTCTACTCGAATTACTTCTGGAACAATCCATAGCTTTTCAGTTATTTCTCTTAAGACCTTCGCGGGCCCTGGCTTAAAGAGACCATCAGGTGCGTGAAGTACCACAACGATACTTTCATCATTACCAAATTGCCTTTCGAAGGAATTAAGCGTTTTAATGAGAGGATCGGTTTCCCGAAACCAAATGCGGACATCATATTTTTCAGCGAAGCTAGCAAGGCCCGGCGCAAGAGCGGCTAAGAAAAGGAAGGAGAGAAAGAGGGAGAGCTTTAAATGATCCCGAATCCAATCATTGATTTTTGTCACAAGACCCGGTTTTACAGTGTATGCCATTTTTTCTTTTCCTTAAACTAAAGCACAGAGGCGCACTTAAAAGTCAGTTAGAAAAAGCGAGTGAGGTTTGCGAGCACATGGTGGGCGCCATCAAGGGCCTCAAGTCCACGGGCAACATTTCCTTTTTTAGGTGCATCGTAAACTCGAACTCCCATTTGGATTTTCCACAGGTCACTTAATCTCTGACTATAAGAGATATTGTATAGTCTTTCGTTGGCCCTTTCCACATCATGAATCATAGTTAAGAAAAGTTCTTTTCCCATAATATCGTTGAAGCTATGACGAAGACCAAAGAGGACATCCCTTTGAAAGGCGCCAAGGCGTGCTCTCTCTTCTTTTGTGGTCCCAAGAATCGAACCCGCCTCAGTAAAAATAGAAGTGTCCCCGCCACCCATGGAAAAAGGCAGCTGGTACTCAAAGCCCAGAGCAGCTTCACCATGATTGATAGGCCTGTTAATCCCTTCCGCTGTCAAAATAGGCAACTCATCATCAAATACTCGATAAGCACCCTCAAATTTTACCAAGAGGTTGGAAAACGCATACTGCAGGGTTCCACCCGCCTGAGTTTTTCTAAAATAATAAGGAGTTGGCCCTGTTGCGAAAGCAATAGAGTCATTCGGAACATTTCTTTGCAAAACGGGATTGAAGGAGAAGTTCGCCGTCCCGATGATAGGAAAATTACGATCAATATGATTAATCAAATGCAGAGACAAGTCCCCATCATCAAGAGTGATGCCTATTCTGACTCCCCCTTGGGGCAGCCATTTATCACCAACAGTTGTTCCGTCAACTGCCGTCGGTCTGTCTAGATCTACACCAAACCCTAGGCGAGAGCGATTACCTGGAAATTGAGGCTGCTCAAAGCGGGGCCAAAGAAAGAAGCTAATCTTTCCCCAGTCAGTAAATTTACTAAGTTCAAGAGTAAGCTCGCCTTTCTTTTCAAAGTACTCAATATCACTGTCAAAGTTTCTTGAGTTGATAACGTCAGCAGGATGGAAGGCTTCTGTCGCCGTCCAGTTGTAGAGCTTATAGCCAGCAAGTACGAGCCAGGACTCCTCCTCATCAAGAAGACGAGAAAAATAAACGTCCTCAAAGGACATAAAGTCACGATCTTTATCTTTTTGGTCCACACGGGCGAAGCCTCTGAAGACATGACGGTTTCTTTCGTCTTCGTACTGAGTCTCTAACCTAGTAAAGATAAGCATGCCCGTGTCAATAGAAGTATCGTTATTATCATTTTCAAATTGACGCCACTGAAGAGAGACCTCTCCGCGGTTACGCCACTCTCCCTCATCTGAAGCCATCGCGTTTAAGGAAGGAGTGCTTATAAGAAGCGCAATAAAGAGAATAATCAAAAGAGATGAGAGGAAGGGTTTCACTACTTAAGGGCCGTCTTTCTAAAATCGCGGTCTTTATGCTTCACCCCAAGCTCTCTATTTTTCCACTCAAAGACCGACTCTTTCTTTGTTTGGACATTTTTCATATGAATCTTATGAGCTCGCCAAATGGATTTCCCATTCACCTTATGATTTATAAAGTTGCTAAAGACGGCAACTTTTAAAAGCTCATTCTTACGATCAAAGTATTCCACCTCAACAGGATTCATATACTTGTCGCTAACTTTCATCACCATTTTTGAATAGCCAGATTTTGTCTTTGGAACTCGCTCAACTAGCCAGCCCTTTTCCTTACCTTTATTGAAGCTAAGATCCTTTATCCATTTGTAATTGTATTTTTCGATTTCCTGAGAACCAAGGTCTTCATAAGAAAACTCACTTCCCATGAAAGAAGAGGACTTGTTACTAGACGAGATTCTTTTTACTCTTCTCACGCTTGGAAGGTAGAGCCACTGATCATCATCTCCATCCTTGTGGGTGTGAGTGAGCATCTTCGTGCCTTTGACGTCCTGTGGGTTTTCAAAAATGGAGATAGATTTATCTCCATCACCTTTAACCTCCATTACCATGCCTTTCATCACTCTCTTGGTTTGGGCTCCATAGGCATCAATAAGAACCATCTCCATTAGCGACTCTTCGCCAACAAAGCCGTTATTTGCGGCCTTCATTTTCTTTGCAATTTCTAAACCTTTTGCCGCAGGGTCTGCACTAAAGATAGGCAGTGAAATTAGAATCATAAGAAGTGTAGTAGTAAATAGTCGACGCATAGTTTCCTCACAGGGTGAAAATCACAAGCATCTTACAAAAAAGGGCCCTAGCTGACTAGGGAAGAGTCTCAGACATACCTATTTATTGCGCAGAGTACCATTCATTTAGTTTAGATAGCTTATAGAGTGGTTTCCAAGGAGAAGACCGATGAATGTATTTATAAACCGTACGATTAATATGAAGAAGATCAAGGCCATAGGCTTTGATATGGACTACACCATCGTCCGCTATAACACAGAAGCCTTCGAGGAACTCACCCACAGAGAAACATTAAAAAAGTTGATCGAGGTCAAAAAGTTCCCAAAAGAGATAGGAAAGCTCACTTTTAATTTTAATAGCTCGATTCAGGGACTCGTAATCGATAAGAAAAGAGGAACTCTTCTTAAGGTCAGCCGCTTCGGCAAGGTTAAGGAAGCCTACTTTGGTACTGAACCCCTTGGCTTCAAAGATATGCAAAATATTTATGCCAATAGAGTCATTGAACTCTCAATGGATCATTTTCAATCTCTTGATACAAGCTTTTCAATTTCTAATGGCGTTCTCTATTCACAACTCGTTCAACTTAAAAGAGAAGGCCTTGAGCTCCCCGACTTCTATCACCTTGCTGACGATATAAAAGATGCTCTTGATATCTGCCATGCTGATGGCACCTTAAAAGATCAAGTGCGCGATGACCTGCCCCGCTTTATTATTAAAGATCCTAATATTGCGCGCCTACTAGAGCGCTATAAAGACTACGGAAAAACACTCGTTGTTATTACCAACTCGGATTATCACTATACTAAACTACTTCTCGATTACACTCTTAATCCTTTTCTCAAAAATCATAAGCATTGGAGTGAACTCTTTGAGATCACAATCACTCTTGCGAGAAAGCCCTCTTTTTTTACAGACGATAAGAGCTTTCTGAAAATTGATCCCGCAACGGGCCTAATGAGCAACCATTGGGGTCCAGTCACTAAAGGTATTTATCAAGGGGGCTTCGCAGGAAAACTGCAAAAAGACCTCAATCTCGATGGTGAAGAAATTCTCTACTTAGGTGATCATATTTATGGAGACGTTGTATCAATTAAGAAGACTTTCAACTGGAGAACAGCTCTTGTGCTTGAGCCCTTAATTGATGAAATGGACTCTATTAAGAAGTCTTCTCACAATCAAAAAGAAATTGATTCTTTAATGATTCAAAAGCAAGAGCTTGAACTTAAGCTTAACGAGTTTGAGGTGGCCAAATTTGAAGAGGGAGAGAAAATTGATCGAGATGAGATCAATAAAATCTACGCCCAAATCGAAAGGCTTAATAATCAAATCTCTGACCATATCACTGAATACCGCTCTCACTTTAATCCTTACTGGGGTGAGCTTATGAGAGCAGGCCAAGAGGAATCTCGTATGGCCGATCAGGTGGAAAAATATGCGTGTCTTTATATGACGAAGGTTTCAGACCTACTTGAATATAGCCCTCGAACTTACTTTAGACCTTCAAAGAGAATCTTGCCCCATGAGGTGGAGGAGCTTTAAAATAAATTGTGCATAAATCGACGGGGCTTTCTCACCATAGCCCCCGGCCATAAGCCAAGTCTGAGGAATCTCTTTTTCCTTTAACCACTTGTAGACCATTAAATCTCTCGCCAAGACCTGGCCATCATCAAGCTTTAAATCTTCTGTGCTCTTAAGCTCATCGTCTTTATGCACGTCTGCCCCAGCAACAACGATGGCAGCAGAAAAAGACCCACTCTCAAAATGTTCTAGGCCCTTTTGCAATTTTTCGAGATAAATTCCCTCTTCGCAACTTGCAATTGATATGTCCATATCACAGGGAATTAATTCTAATCCTGAACCAACGGGCCACGCATGGGCCATATGAATAGAGAGAGTTTGAATACTCGAGTCGCTATTCGTTATCTCTGCTGTGCCATCACCTTGGTGAGCATCGATATCGATAACCAAAACTTTTCCCGCAGAGTTTCTCTGGTACTTACGAGCCGCAATAACAATATCATTAACTGGACAAAAACCACTGCCCTCTTTTTTGCGCGCATGGTGCATTCCACCGCCAAGGTAAAAGCAAAACCCATTCTTCCTGGCCATAGTCATCGCCGTATAGGTTGCACTTACTTGTAAAAGGATGCTCTCTCTCAATCCCGAAAGAGACTTCGTTTTATCTTCTTGAAAGGAGTAATTTCTTTGGCAGTCATAAGTTTTTAGAATTTCATTTAAAAAGGTCTCGTCTTGATACCAACGATCTAGAAAAGCCTCATCATGAACAGCGGCAAGATCTTCCCGCGTCACTTCCACTAAATCATTGAGAGAGAACTCTTGAAGCTGCGAGAACTCCTTCTTTAAAAGTCCATAGAGTATATGAGAACGGTCATCCCGTAGTGGTAGATCAATGCCATAGCTTTCTAGCTCGGTCCCAAGTCTTGGGCTATAGAGGATAAGTTCCTGAAGTGATTCCATGGCGTATTTTTAGTATAATAGAGAGGACATGTCTAAGAATTCACTTTTCCTATTCACCTTTTGTATCTCCGTGATCCTATTAAGGCCCATGAGCATCCATGCTGCAACGAGAGGCGAAATCCAGCGTTTCACTCTGCTTCATGACAGACTTACTGTTGATCGCTCTTTAAGGGAGCGGCCGCATACTAGTTTTTTTAATATTGATCTGGGCATTAGCTCTGGAGTCTTCACTCTCGTCAATGACCTCAGTAATTCTTCTGATAGTACTAGCTCCAGCTCGGCCCAAAAGCAGATCGAAGTTTTCAATCTATTAAGTAAGAATTTAAATACCGAGAGGTATATCGATGCCAATTTAGAGATTGGCATTCCCCTTCCTGATATTAAAGTTAAGTCTCATCGTTTCTATAATTCACTTTTTTATGAATTTAATGCTGGAATATTACTGACCATCGCAAGCGGCTCTAGTGCCACAACCCCTCTGGCACAAACCTATGTTCGCAAGCAAACAAAGACAGGGTTTTCTACCATTTATAAACCCAAAGAAGATATCACTTACCAAGCCTCTCTTTATCAGTTAACCAGGGCAGATACAGCAGCGAAGCTCAATACGGCCACTCTCGCCGGCAATGGTGAGTTCTTTAATCTCGATGACCTAAACAGAGATCATTCTTTCTATGCACTAGACTTTAGTTATCAAAAAAGATCTCAAAAAGGAGAAATCCTCCTCTCTGTAGAAGAACTTCAACTTCTCTCCACGACTGATGTTAAAAGCCTCTATGGCTCAAGCCCTTTATTAAGGGCCGAATACACCTGGTTTTTAGATGGTGGCCGCTTGCTCTACAAACCCTTCGTTGGAAGTCACTATCGTAAATGGTATCCCCTTCATCGCGGCATTTACGGTGGTCTTCATATGAAATTGAAAGATGAAAAAATTCCTTTTTCCGCAACGATAAAAGCCTCCAATCAATTCATTACCCTGATGCCGCAATTCAAAGCCGATTGGTTCCATTTCTCCTACACCTTCAAAAATCCCTATCGTAATCCCCAAGATGATATTTGGGTGGCGTCCCTCCATAATATCCAAATAACGATTCCTTTTCCTTAATATAAGTTATTCCAATTACTTAGACTTTAAAGTCTTTCCAAGAGTCCTTTTCAAAGTGCGTTACATTCGCTAGTGAAGAGAGATGAAAAGAACTCTGTGGCTACGCCATGAAACCAAAGACTTCGAGCAAAGAGTCGCTCTTCCCCCAAGCCTTGCCGCCAAAGTAGCAGAGGCCGGCCACCGTGTGGTTGTGGAAAGAAGTGATGCGCGCATTTTTGATGATCAAGAATATGAAGAGCTAGGTCTTGAAATGGCGCCGACAAACTCTTGGGTTACAGAAGCGCCACTTGGTGCCACAATCTTTGGTCTAAAAGAACTAGAGGCCCAGGACTTTCCCCTACGCCACCGACATATTCATTTCGCCCATGTTTTTAAGAAACAAAATGGTTCAAAGCAATTCTTTGATCGCATGAGAATCGGTGGTGGAAAACTCTATGATCTTGAATACCTTGTCGACCGTAGAGGAAAAAGAGTCTCCGCCTTCGGTGTTTGGGCCGGCTACACGGGAGCCGCAATTGGTCTTGATGTATGGCTATCTGGAAAGCTTGGACTTGATTATAACCAAAGAACAAAGCTCAATTCTTTCGCCAGCTCACTTGAACTGCGCCAGACTTTAGAGTCAAGGCTTGCAGACCTTGGTGGTGAAAAACCAAAAGTTCTTATTATTGGCCACCTTGGTAGGTGCGGCCGAGGTGCTAAAAAGTTCTTTAGCGAACTTGGCATTGAAACGACAGGGTGGGGCTCAAAAGAAACCAAAGAAAGAAGTGAGATCAAAGAGATTCTTGATTTTGATCTTCTTGTTAATTGTGCTCTCATGACTAAGAAGAGGAAACCTTGGTTAACGAAAGAGATGATGACGGGAGATTATCGTCTGAGAACAATTTCTGATGTTGGCTGCGACCCAACAGGACCTTGCAATCCACTGCCAATTTACCCAGACTCAACAACTATGGATAATCCCGTCTACTATCTTCCAGAAAATCCAAAGGTTGCCGTTACGGCCATTGACCATCTTCCTTCTCTACTTCCCAGAGAAAGTAGTATTGATTTTGCTGACCAACTCTTTCCTCACTTGATGAATTATATGGAAGGACAAATTTCAGGTGGACCATGGGAGAGAGCACTTACAATATTCTATAAAAATCTCTTTAACTACTATCCAGATGAACTGGAAGGTTTGCAGCTTGGGCACCTTACCCCTGAAGGTGACGCTCCCGAACCTCTTCAATAAACGGTATCTTTTCGATGTTTCCATGTTTTCGGTAACCCAGAATAAGAATCTCACACTTTTTAAGAAGCACTTCTTTTAAAACTTTTAACTCCTCCTCACTTAAAGAATGATTTCGAGACACCTCATCCATCGCCTTTACGCGCCAATAATCCATGGCCTTATATTTAGCCGAGAGCTGGTCTTCATGACCTCCGTATTTGATAATAACAGGTTCGGGGATAAAACCTACCTCATAGGCGTGGGTGACTCTGAGCCATAACTCATAATCTTCACAAACAGGAAAATCTTCGCGAAAGCCATTCATTTCTTGATAGAGCTCTCTTTTCATTAAAGTGGCAGAGGGTGAGATAAGACATAGGTGCAGGCAACGCTCAAAGATTTTACCACCTTCTTTGCGATGAACTTTCTTTTGATTCACGCGCTTTCCCTTTCTTACCCAAATTTCTTCTCCATGAACTAAGGGATATTTTTCTAGGAGAGGGAGTTGTCGCTCTAGCTTGTCCTTAAGCCACTCATCGTCACTATCAAGGAGAGCGATGGCCTCTCCTTTGGCCTGTGAGAAACCTTTGTTTCTTGTGAAACTCACCCCGTGATTTTCAGGGAGAGAAATCACCTTCAATCTTGGGTCATCAAATTTTGCGAGAAGCTCAAGTGTCTTATCAGTAGAAGCGTCATCAATAACGATGCACTCAAGCTCTTGATGAGTTTGCAAGAGAACGGAGGAGACGGCCCTCTCAATCGTCTCTTGTCGATTAAACGTAGGAATTAAGACGGAGACGAGTGGCATATTTCCTGAATTTCTGCGAGTTCTTCTTGTGAAAATGTGGGCAGTTTAAGATCAAGAACATCCCTCCAGTCTTTTACCGACTTAGCGCCCATAAGAATTTGACTTGCAAAGGGATGAGAAGAAATAAAGCCTAACGCAACTTCCTTTAAAGAGAGCTCTCTGCCCTCACCCCAAGATTTCAATTTCTTGGCCACTTCAACTTTACGAAGAACATCTGCTTGGTTCCACCAAGGCGCACTCTTTCGACAATCATTTTTATCATAATCTTTGCTCTGCTCTCTCTCTTTTGTCACGCGGCCAGTGAGAATACCTTTATCAAAAGCCCCCCAGCCCATAAAAGAGATATTCTTCTCCGTTAGGTATTCTTGAATATCTTCGCTTGGCTGCTCAAAGATATTCATTTGTGACTGAACAACTCTGATGTTACAGATCTCTTCAGCTTTTTTTAAATCTTCAACATAAGTATTACAAAGGCCGATCTCTAAAACCTTATCCTTTTCCTTATGCTTCATCAGCTCTTCAAGAGGCTTGCGAATATCCACTTTAGAATCTGGCCAGTGAATCATGTATAGGTCGATATAATCTGTATTCAAACGCCGTAAACTATTTTCAAGCATTTCCGTTAAAACCTTAGGGTCATTGGTCATGTCGACTCTCTTAGAAGAGTTCCATGTCACACCTGATTTGGTAATCACCCTAAGCTTTTCTCTCTTGTTTTTAATAAAGGGGGCCAGAACTTCTTCACTATGACCAAATCCATAAATAGGGGCCGTATCAAAAAGGGCCACCCCACGGTCAAAGGCATAGGCCAAAATGTCTTCAGGCTTATCTTCACCTGCCCCAAAACCATAGCCACCCCCCTCTGCACTTAAAGCGGCTCCACCAAAGGCGTAGGGTACTTTTGACCAATTTTTAAGTATAAGACTCACCATTACTCCCTTTTTTTAGTCCTTAAGAGTTATTTGACGTCGAGGACTGCGCCTAATATAAGGACTTTGTTGCACTCAATCAACATGTGAAATATCTTAATAAGGCGAGGCCAAAGGTACAATGCATACAACCCCATTATTAATATTCGCTCACCGTGGAGAGGCCCGAGCTTTCTTTGGCCACTACCAGCTCACCTCCCTTCCAGAGGCAAGTGATCTCTACCATTATCAAGGAAAGAGTGAAGGGGATTCATTTTATTTACTTCTCACAGGAGAGGGCCATTTTAATGCTCTTTCAGCAACTTCTGCTGCCCTCAGCTTTCTCAAAGCCAGCAATAGTGAATTAAAAATCGAAGCAATAAATTTAGGAATTTGTGGTGCCCTAGATGAGCATTTCCAGGTAGGACAGGCCCTCTTCATTCGCACTCTTTATAGTGAAGGCCTGCACCAAGGCATGGAGTTCAAATCTTTTAATACAAAAACTATAGACAATAAAGACTCATCTTTCCCTTTTGTTGACTTGGTTAGCTCACATCACCGAGTACTAGAGCAAGACAAGAAGCAGAAACTATCTGCCTTCGCTCCTCTTGTTGATCGCGAAGCATGGGCGATAGGTTTTACATGCCACAAGCAGGGAGTACCTCTCACCGTTATCAAACTTGTCAGTGACCATGCAGAGGGGGAGATTTGTATTCCCGTGAAAGAAGAGGCCGAGCTCTGGAGTGATAAGCTTCTCAGACAGTATCTCTCTTTAAAAGAAACTCCCTCGAAAGCTCAGGTCATTGTTAAAACTATAGACTCACTCAAAGAAAAATTCCCAGACCTTCATATCACTGTCGCCCAGGAAAGAAGTTTGATTTCTCTCTTTAATGCTCTCTCACTTAAGAATATTTCCAATGAGATGGCCCTCAAATCATTTGAAGAAAGTGGTGTCTTAGAGCTCGACTTGCGTCCCAAGGATAAAACCAAGAAATTGATTGAAGCGCTTAGCCATCAACTCTCTCCTCTTTCTCAGAAACTAAAGAGTGCCCTTACCGAGGTTTCGGAGCCACTATCTCTTAATGGCTTCAATGTTCGCTTTGATCAAGATTATGAGAAAGCGATCATTCACTTGAGCACGACACTTCAAAATAAAAGCGACATTAATAAACTGATCACCGGTCTTGAGAACTTCTCCTATGAAAATTTTCTCTCTCTCCTCAATGGAGACATTGACCATGTTTAGTAAGGTTTTCATTGAAAGCGAAATCAAAAACCACCCTCAAACTAAAAAAATTCTCGAGCGTTTCTCTCAAGCACCTGTAAGCGAGATTGAGCGCATTGATGATGTCTTTGGCCGTGTAAAAAAACCCTATCTGCAAAAGCGTGATTCTCTGCAACTCTTTCTTGGTAAGAAGAGAGGTAACCTGGTCAAGGTTGCTCCTGATGCCTATGGTTTAGCTGGCGAGCCTCATTATTACTTTATTCATGCCTACAATTGTATTTATGAATGTGAGTATTGTTACCTGCAAGGCTACTTTCATTCTCCCGATATCGTGCTCTTTCTCAATCACGACGAAATCATTCATGAGATGAAGGTAATAGCCGCCAGTCATCCTGATACAAAGGTTTGGTTTCATGCAGGCGAATTTAGTGACTCCCTAGCCCTTACTCACCTTACTGGTGAACTCGAGCTCTATCACCAATTTATCGCAGAAACCCCAAATGCGGTGATTGAGCTAAGAACGAAGTCCGTAAACACAGCGGAGCTTGAAAAGCTTTCCCCTCACCCACGACTTATTACAAGTTTTTCTTTATCACCTAAAGAGAGGGCCAAGAAAACAGATTTAAAAACACCACCGCTTGAAACGAGACTTAAGGCCATGAATAAGCTTGAAAAGCTAGGTCACCCAATGGGTATTCACCTAGACCCTATTATTCACGAAGACTCTTTTGAAGAAACATACCTTCAACTTTTTCAACAAATCACTCAGTATATTTCACCAAACTCTATCGACTATCTTTCCATGGGAGTCGTGCGTTTTACCAGTAATGTCTTTCATCAAGTGAAGAGGAATTATCCTCAAAGTGAACTTCTCGCCGCAGAGTTTGCAACAAGCTTCGATGGCAAGGTTCGCTACCCTAGACCGTTTAGGTTATGGCTTCTCGGTAAAATAAAAGATATGGCCTTAAGCCACGGTTTTAGTGAAAAGCAAATTTATCAATGCATGGAATGATTTAATTATTAAGGGCAGGATAGCGAGCGATGAGCTCATTAAGATACTCTCTCATTCTTTCTTCAAGATAGCCTCTTTCAAATTCATCTCGCCTTAATATTTCCTCTTTTACACTTTGGTCCTCTTCCCGAGAAATTTCCTCATTAAAAAGAACGATGTAGTCATTGACCTCAACTTCGAGATCAACAAGTCGCTCACTATCATACGCTGAAAGAAAGCCCTGAGTATTAACAGCCGTTATTAATCCTACAGCTTGATGAAGTCCTGCTCTGCTCGATGTTTCAGTTAAATGCAAAGCATAGTGAAAGATTTCTGATAAGAAGTGATTAGGTTGGATACCTTTATTTTTGATAGCTTCAGAGATCGTTAAGAATAAGATACTACTTATCCCCCCTTCAACGCAACCAGAGAGAGCAAAGTCCATTGCAAAGATTTTTTCTGGGCTAATATTTTTAAGCTCTTCAGGCTGTAGCATCAAGCGACTTTTGTACTTTCGAAGATAATTACTCTCTTGGGTCTTAAAGTTTATAATTTGATAACTGTAGAGGTTCCTAATCTTTTTCTCTGTCTCATAAAGCTCTGATTTTGGGTCCATATAATCTTCTTCGAAAAAAGATGCCCTTATAGCAACGCCACAGTTCTTCTTTTTGGACGATTCTAACTTCTTTAAGATGATATCGAATTCCCTCACCTCAAACTTCTCATCTCTACGATATTCTACTTTTCTCTTCGCTATTTTCTCTCTTGCTCTTTTTGACTGGCCTTCATCATGAAATTTTTCTTTAAGAACAGATGTGTAAGTGCGCCTAGGAAGAAAGTGATTTTCTAAATCAAAGTAATAGAAAATCGCGGAGGCGACAAAAAGAAGAAAAGCAAATAGAGAAGCTCTGTGCAGATGTTTCATTAGCCTCTATTATAGACCAATGTCAGACTTTCAAACATCCGGCTTTCACATCATTCCACTTAACTTGCCTGCTAAATGGCTGGAATTTGTTTTATCTGAACAATGGGTTGAGCTTGATAAACTCTTAAATGAGGATATCAACGAAGAGGGCGGGCTGCTTAGGGCAACCGCCGAAGAGCTGCTTTTTAAAATCTATAAAAGCTTTAGAGCAAAGTATGAAACCATGTTATCTGTACGTCTAGGACCTCAAGATGAGGACCAGGAAGGCATCTGGCATGACGACTCTTCCCGCCATATGGCCTTCAGTCTAAGCCTTAATACTGAACCAAGAATCATCAAAGGTGGTGAACTGTCACTTCGTCCAAAACCCTATAAGGGCGTGGAGGAGAAAGTCATTGAGACCCAACCCTACGGAAATCTAGTGGCATTTCTTACCGGCCAGAGGAGTTTTGAGCACAAGGTGAGTCGCGTAACTAATGGAAAACGTGTGGTTTTTGTCATCTGGGCCACTCTCCAAGAGGTCTAATCCACTGAATATTGGAATCATTTTTACTGAGGTGGAAAAACAAGTCTTGCACTTTGCTATGCTTTGTTTTAAATTACGCCCCTATATCTTATGAACTTTACTAGATAACAGGATGCAGCTATGTCCCGCGTATGTGATTTAACTGGAAAAAGAAGACTCGTTGGAAACAAAGTTTCTCACGCGAATAATAAAACTAAAACCACTCAGAAGCCTAATCTTCAGACGAAGAGGGTTTATGATCCAGAAACTGGTGAAACTATCAAGCTAAGGCTATCGACAAAAGCGATTAGAACACTTGATAAAGTTGGTTCACTTTCAAAGTTTCTTAGAAAGTATCGTCACCTTTTCGAAGCTTAATTCGCTAAGATATTATCGACTAAAATAGTCTAATATAGGCCACCAGAGAGTGGCCTTTTTGTTTTTTAAGACCTTAGGATTTCAGCGTAAAACGCCGATAAGACTAAGGTCTATGAAGAAGTTGTTTGATAAAATTGCTGATTACTTTATCCCCAAAACACTTGGGCTCTCATCGGTAGAAATGATCAAGGCAAGGGTTCTTGTGAACTCCTGTTTTCTCGCTTCAAGCCTTATGATCCTAAGTGGTATCAATCGTTTTTTTTTAACAGAAGAACTTCCTATTTCTGTATTATTTGGTATTGCTTTCTTAATCACTATTCCATTTCTACTTAAAAAGACAGGCAATTTTAAGTTGGTCGTCTACGCCATGCCTACAGCTGCACTTATTGTTCTCCCCATACTTGTTTACTATAGAGGTGGTCTTGCCTCTGTTCCTGGTTTATGGCTAATAGCTGTCCCTATCCTCAGCCTATATTTCATTGGACCTAAGCATGGACTTATCTACAGCCTGATTGCAGTCTCAACCTTAGTGATTATCCTACATTTGAAAATACAGGGGCATCAGTTTCCGACTAATGAAGCTTGGAGCGTTAATGGCCTTCATTTAGGTATTGGCATGATCTGCCTCTTTGTCTTCATTACCTACCTCACTTGGCACTATGAAAAGTCGACCCTTGAAAATCAAGGTCGCTTAAAACTCTCGGAGCAACGAGCCCTTCAAGCTAATAAAACAAAAGATATTTTCTGGGCGAATATGTCTCATGAGATAAGAACTCCCCTAAACGGTATTCTCGGGATGACAAATCTTCTTTTAGATTCAAGACTCTCAGCTGACCAAAAAGAGCTCTTACATATTATTAGAGACTCTGCAGAAAATCTAAATATTATACTATCAGACGTAATTGATTATTCAAAAATTGAGTCCAATGAACTAGAGATTCAAAAGAAACCCTTTTCCCTTATTAAAGCACTTGATCAAGTAATTCAGCTCTTTCAGCATATGGCCCATGAGAAGAATATTAATATCTCCTACAGTATTGATACCGATGTTCCTTATGGAATTCTCACTGATGAAAGTCGGTTACGTCAGATACTCATGAACCTCGTCGCAAATGCCATTAAGTTTACTGATAACGGTTTCGTTAAAATCCTAGTGGAAAGAGGAAGTCGTAGAGATATCATTAACTTTACTATTGAAGATACAGGTATTGGTATTGCTCAAGATAAGATGGATAAACTCTTCAAGCCCTTTACTCAGGTTGATGATGGAAACTCTCGGAAATATGGTGGTACTGGTTTAGGTCTTGTTATTTGTAAAAAGCTTGTGGAAGTTCTTGGTGGAAAAGTAATTGTCGAAAGTCAGCTAGGTCAAGGGTCGAGCTTTTCTTTCTATATAAGGGCAATGCCCGTTCAAATAAAAGCACGCCAGTCTACTGGAGAGACCTCAACTGGTATGGGCCTTCATTTAACCAAAACGATTCCTCTAAAAGTTTTGGTTGTTGAAGACAATCCCGTTAACAGAAGACTACTTATCTCCCTTTTAAATAAGAATGGTTATAACCCTGATGTGGCCGAAGACGGATTACTTGCAATAGAGAAGTGCGAGCAGAGATTCTATGACCTCATCTTTATGGATATCCAAATGCCGAATATGGATGGTATAAGTGCCACAAAGAAAATCATTGAACTCTACCCAGAGAATAGGCCAAAGATTGTCGCCGTTACTGCCAATGTTCTTCAAGAAGACAGAGATAAGTACTTTGAAGCAGGAATGGATGACTTCATGGCAAAGCCTATTAATAATAATATTCTCATGACTGTTCTTGAGCGCTACTCTAAGCAAGTTCTTAATCTCAAAGATGCCTTTATGGACTATGAAGAAGAATCCTTGACCCAAGAAGAAGCTCGAGTTCCTAAGATAGGACCCGAAGAAGATTATAAGTCTTTTGATGTGAGGGATCTCATGGAAAACTTCTCTGAAGATATCTTCGTGATTGAAACAATTGCCAAGCAGTTTTCTGATAAATATCGAAACGATCTTGTTGAGATTGAAGAAGCCATTGTTAGCCACAATTTTCAAAATTTAGAACTGAGAGCTCACTCATTAAAAGGCAGTTTTGCTTCTCTCTTTTGTAAGAAAGGTTTGAGTTATGCGATTCAATTAGAGCGCATGGGAAAAACCGGAAATGTCGAAGATGCTAGTGAAGTCCTCGATGAGCTTCGTGTTCTTTGTGGTGAGCTCACCGAGGAATTAGAAATATTTTTATCTTATAGACAAGCTGCTTAACCTATTGCCATTGAATTTCTTCAATAACAAAGCCCCACTTTGTAATGGAACGGTCTGAACGAAAAGTTGCGATTAACGTATCCCCTTCTACATAGTCAGTAACATAGTCCTGTCCTGAACCAGAAATTGTTTCTAGAACAGTACGTGAGCCACTTGCTACTTGAATATAGTCATAACGTTGCTCGAAATCATACTTTTTAATTACCAGCCGAATATACTTTGCCCCAGGCTGAGAAAAAGTCTTTTCTTCGTTAAGGTTTACACCATAAGGATGAGCTGTTTCCCAAGGAGTTGAAAGTCTTTGAGTCTTCCACGCATTATCGTTTGGCTCGCTTCTGAGAGGTCGAGTATCCGTAAGAAGGTTATAAGCATTTAGCCTTCCGCCTTTAATCACCTTCCCCCTGTAGCTTGCTGTTGGGATTGAAGTCGCCATAAGTCGATCTCTCATTTCACTGTGAGGAAGTCTTCCGACTTCAGCAACAAGAAGTCCGAGGGCACCTGATACGTGAGGTGTTGCCATCGACGTACCAGAAAAGCTAGCGTATCCACCATTTTTAACAGTTGATAAAATATTATGGCCAGGAGCTGCAATGTGAACAGTTCTCTTTCCGAAACATGAAAAGGAAGCAAGAGTATCAGTAGCAGTGTGGGCTGCAACTGAAATAACATTCTCTACTTGATAGTTAGAAGGATAGTGTGGGCTTTGATCATTATTCGTCGCAGAGTTTCCAGCAGCTGCTGTAAAGATAATCCCTGCGGCAGAAGCTCTCTCAATCGCTTCTTTTAGTGCCTCAGAGCGAGCTCCACCGCCCCAAGAGTTACTCATAATATCAACATTGAGTTTAGTGGCGTAATCAATCGCTGCAATAGCATTGGCCGTTGCTCCTGAGCCACTATCGGTTAAGAACTTAAGACCAACAAGCTCAACTTCCCCCATGACACCGGCAACACCAATGTTATTATTGTGAACACCACCAATTGTTCCAGCGCAGTGAGTGCCATGACTATGACCATCCATTGGGTCACCATCATCATTGGCAAAGTCATATCCATGAATATCATCGACGTAACCGTTACCATCATCATCAACACCTGGTTGACCATTTTTTTCGGCTAAGTTCACCCACATATTATCTTTAAGATCTGGGTGATTATAATCGATACCAGTATCAATAACCGCAACCTTTACAGCACGTGAACCTGTTGTGATATCCCATGCTCTCGTCGCACTGATATCAACACCAGATCTTGTTCCGTTACTTAAACCCCAAAGGTCACCATACCTTGGATCATTAGGAGTGTAGTTGGCCGAATAATCGGTTGGTGCTAAGAGCGCATTCAGATCAAGTGACTTTTGCGGCTTTACAATAGAGTAGATAAAGTTAGGCTCTGCATATTCTATGCTTGGATCAGCATTAAGCTTTTCTATAATAGAGTCCATCGACTTTTGCGAATGGTTAAACTTCATGACATGAAGATCACCATATGACAGCTTAAGAATTCTGCCCGTCTCCACACCCAAGCTCTTTAAAGAATTAAGGGACTTATTCGCTGGAGTCCCCTTAAACTTTACGAGAACTTCTCCTGGGACATGGGGATGAAGTGAAGCAAATGCTGAAATTGAGAAACCCGCACAAAGTAGCGAAAAATTTCTCACATGAGAATATTTGGCCATGAAACCCTCCTTGGCAGACCGAAATGGTCCGTTAATTGTTTTATGCACCCTAATAGGCTACGAACATACTGCGGTGCTCACGAAGCCGGGGTAATTAATGCCCATGGGTATTCCCTACCCACCCCAGACCGAAATGACGCATTCTGGTAGCATTAGAAATAACGTATAGGTGCGCTTTCAGGAGGATGTAGCCTTGATTCACGGAAACTCAAACGACCCAGTGCTCATAAAAAGAATTCAGCTCAAAATCTGGTCTCTCAGAGACGAGGTAGAGGCCGTTGTGAGTAAAGTATTGGCCAACAATCCAGACCTAAAAGTTCTTCCACCAGAAATTCTCGCCTCAATAAAAGAAGAATATTCATACAAAGGGCCCGTAGAGCAAAAACCTGGGCTGACCCTTGTTGAAGGTGGCGTCGATGCTGAGAGCGAAGAAGGTGGAGACGACCTCGAAGCTGCGATGGCTGCAGCGATGGGCGGAGGCGCAGAAGGTGAAGAAGACGCAGATGAATCCGCTGTAAAAGCAGAGGGAGAAGAAGGCGCCGAAAGTGGTGACGACCTTGAAGCGGAAATGGCAGCCGCCATGGGTGGTGCAGAAGCAGAGGCCCCAGCAGAAGTCAGTATTAATGGACCAGTAAAAGTTATACAAAGAACAAGTAATTATATTCCAAGCAGTAAAGTTAGCCGAGGTATCTCAATTCTTAGTGAAGTAAGTATGGATAGTCTCTACTTCTTTGGTAGTGAAAAGTATCTTGAGGGCCAATCCATTGTTATTGAATTTCAGATCCCGAAGCGGTTTGTTGTTAATGCGGATATTGTATATTGCAGACCATTTAATATTAGAAGTCGCATCATAAGCGATAAGAAAGTAAGTTACAGAACAGTAGCGCGCTTTTCTTTTCTCAAAGAAGGAGAGAGAACTCTTCTTCGTCAATTCATTCAATCGATTGAGCCTGAAATTACAGAAGCTGTTGTCCCAGTACCTAAGGAAGCTGCTGAGGAAGGTGGCGACGATTTTGATGGACTAGATGGCCTCGACTTCTAGCTTTATTCACCAGACTCAGCAGCAATTGCAAAGCGAGCCGCACCAGCGGCTTTAGCTATATCCATAATCTGTACAGCATTTCCTAGTCGAGACTTGCGGTCTCCTTCTAGAATAACAAGTCCAGTACTTTCCCTTTTGAGTGCTTCGCTAATGAGCTCTTGTAGATTATCAAGGTTTGCTGACTTTCCTTGAACGGAAATGCCACCTACACCATCAAGGCTAATAATTACCGCACTTCCCTCTTTAGTCTCAGTCTTGCCAGCAACTTGAGGAAGCTCGACATCGAGTCCACTCTCTAGGGAAACACTTGAGGTCACCATAAAGAGAATCAAAAGTACCAGCATAATATCAATAAGAGGAGTCATATTGATTTCTGCAATAATTTCGTCTTTATCATCTCCGAGATTAATGGCCATTAAATAAGCTCCCGAAGATCTTCTAGATTATGTTTAAACTCTACCGCAAGACCACTTAAGCGATTTTGAAAGTAATTATAAAAAACGACAGCAATAACGGCGACTATAATTCCAGCAGCGGTCGCGACAAGAGCTTCACCAAGGCCACCGGCCACAACAGCAAAGCCAGATTTCCCTGTCTGCGCGATACTATCAAATGATTTGATAATACCCACGACAGTTCCAAATAATCCTATAAAGGGAGCAGATGTTCCGATTGTCCCAAGAATCCATAAGAACCTTTTCATACCCATTTGAGTTTCTTTGAGGCGTCGACCCATTCTCGCTTCCCACTGATCAACGGATTCATCTTTATCATCGAAGACCACAAGGTAGGGAGTTCCAATTAAAGGATGAACATTATGACAAAGCCCTCTCGCCTCATGCAGCTTTTTCTCAGAGATTAGGACCTTTGCTTTGATCATTAGATGGGTAAATTGAGTCTTAAATTGGTAGAGGAAGTAGAGCCTTTCAAAGAAAACGGCCCATATCAACAGAGAGCAAACAAGAAGGGGGTACATGATAAATCCACCCTCAATAAATAAGTTTACTAGCTGCATAAAATCCCCTCCTAAGGCTGTCCTTTATCATCCCTAGCTGATATCGTTTAATCAAGTTATTATGAAGGTTTAGAGCAAAAAATTAAGTTATGTTTGTAAATATACGGTTAAGAAAATCAACGCTTTCCACCTGGATGATAGGGCTTTTTAGTCTTTCTCTCTTCATTACAGCTTTCTACAGTGATTTTTTCCAAGCCCCATCAGAGCTTAGCCCAGAAATAAACCGTTTTCGCTCACTCTTTCAGCCTGGCCAAATCCTTGGAGTAAGAGAAGTTATCCTTAAGAATAACCTTGGAACCTTTCACTTTCAAAAGTCGGCCACTGATCCTGACACTCCTTGGACGATGATCTCCCCCAGAAAGTTACCTGCCAACTCCTCTTTGGTGAGAAGTATTTTGAAAGACCTGAATGAGGTGAAAATTAGAAGCGTGCATGAGAATGACACCATCAATATAGCCAATTACTCTCTTGATTCTGTGTCACTTGAAGTGAGCCTTATTGATAGCAACGATAAGACAACCTCTGTTAAATTTGGCCTTGTGAATCCACTTGATAACTCTACCTATGTGAGCCTATCTGATCAAAATGCCATTTATCACATTGATAATATTTCGACCTCTCTTAACTCTCTCGACCTCTCCTCTTTTGTCGATACCAGAATTTTCACCTTTGACCTCTCCCAAATTGATTCTGTAACCATCTTTAAAGGCAATGCTGAAGACAATCGTCCCCAATTCTCTGCCGAATTAAAGAAGAATACATGGGTTGGTAAAAATAGTTACATCCTCAAACCTGAAGCCTTTAAAGAGTTTGTTGGTGAGTTAGCAGACTTAAGAAGCCCATTAATTTTAGATAAAGTAGATGAAGAACTGCTCAAAGAAGTTAATGTTTATCTTGATAAGCCCTCTTATGAAATAGTGGTCACAGATAAGGCAAAACATACTTATAAATATAAAATCACAGGTCTTGTGAAATCCTTATCTGGACTCAAACTAGAAAAGTGGCAACACTTTATTATCAAACCTTCGAACAGAGAGTTCCCCTATATTCTTGGAAAGAAGCATATGAGACTGTTCACGCGCAACGAACGTCACCTGCGCTCAGGAAGCCTTTTTCGGGACTAGACGGGAGTTTGAGGGGAGGTTACTTTCTTTCATAATCTTCTTAGGGTCGACAAAGACTTTAATTAAGCACTCTACAATCAGACTATTGTACCACTTTAGCTCTTCTCTTCTTGAGAGAAGAATCTTCAAAGCATCAACAGGCTTTTGATCTTGGTCTTGGATAATATGAACAAAATTGTCTGCCAAACAGACAATATTGGAAAGAGTCAAAATTTTTGAGCCCCTCTTATTGAAAGGAAAGCCCGTACCATCGTAGTGCTCATGATGCTGAAGGATAATTTGTTTCACGGAATTATTAATGAGAGGATTATTATCAATCATCTCAAGACCTAACTCTGGATGGCGTCGGTACTCAAGTTGTTGGTCATCATTCATCTCTTCATACTTCATCTCTTTTAGAGAAGGGTCGAGCTTCATCTTACCTATATCGTGGAACATACAAGCCAGTGCCGTGCACTCAATAGTTGTTCGCGACTGCCATTCAAATTGTTTAATTATTGATGTCGAAAAGAGAGTAACCAAATAGGCATGAGTAAAAGCATTAGGGTCAAAGTCAGCATAGTCACGGAAAACACTAAAGAGGCTCTCATCTTTTTGAATGAGTTCATAGATATTTTCAGCTATTTCTTTTCCCTGATCAATTATTTGGGGCTTAATCCCTTCATGGAAGGTTTGCTCTAGAAACTTCTCTGTAACATTTTGAAGCAGTTTTACTTTTTTCTCGCCGGGTACCTTTTCATTGCCAATAACTTTCTTAGCGAAATAATTATTGAATTTAACAAACTTATAAAGGTCTTTCTTTTCAAAGTGGAGAAACTCTACATTTTTCTCATTCTTGTACTTATCTAATCTTTCTTTGGAGAAAGTATCTCCAGCATGAAGGATTTTTATATAGCGATCAGTTTTGAGTTTTATATAAATATCAAAAAGTACAGCTTGGCTGCTGTAAAACTCATCTATCTTTACATGAGTGAAATTATCATCTCCAAGGTTTACCTCTTCTTCTGGACCTAACTCTTTTCTTCGAGGAACAGAAGAAACCATGTCCCCCACACTTTGATGACCCTCTAAAACATTTTTTAGGTCTTCAAAAGTAAAAGGCTTAACCATCGACTCGTTAGCACCTAGCTTTTTAAGTTTTTCTGGGCCCCACTGATCTTCCTCATCAATAGATTCATCGAGTTCCGTAATCATGACGACCTTTTGGCTTGGATAACTTGTTCTTATAAATTTTAGAACCTGAACACCAGGATGCCTTTGAACTTTGACATTCATAACGACAGCAAAGAATTTGTCGTTATAAAGAGCAACCTGAGCATCCTTTCCATTGCTGACGAGTGTGGCTTTATACATTAAACCTTCAAAATACTCTTTTGCAGCAAAGAGCCACTCTTCATCTGAATCGACTAATAAGATCTTTAAGGCCAATAATCCTCCCGGGCACTATAGATCTTATCGGCAATTAGATGGAAAAAAATGAGAGAAATAGAGAGTCTAAGTCATTGAAATAAATGAAAAAAGGGCATCTTTCAGATGCCCTAAATTATAGAAATTATTGAGTATAAAATTACTTAATTTCTTTATGTACCGTGTGACGACGAAGAAAAGGGTTATATTTCTTTTTCTCCATTCTATCTGGGGTATTTTTCTTATTTTTAGTAGTCGTATAACGAGAAGGTGTTTTCCCAAGCTTTCTAGCTTCAGTACACTCCAAAGTTATGATGACTCTTGGTCCCTTGGCCATTAGGCGCCTCCACAATTAGTTCACATTAGCGTGGGGCAGATTACACCTAAGCATTTGCGATGACAAGAGAATGTTGGTACTACTGAAAAATGGAAAATAAAAACTTAATCACTGCTGAGAACTGGACCTTTACTGGATTTAAGTCGTCAGAATTACTTGCTTTCATTCATCTTGGTGCAGAGCCTAGAGGAGATGAGTCGGCGCTACTGTATCTCGTCACCGTTCTTAAAAATCTCGAGGAGGAGCTTTTTCAGCTCGAATATCAGACCCTTCCGGAAGCCATTGATGCCATTAACCAGCGATATCACCATTGGGAATTCGTTGATAGAGGTAGCCGCCTAGATGATGGTGGCTGTGGAAGTTGCGCGGCTCACTAAAAGCCTGAAAGTAGAAGCCATCATGTTGACAAGCACCCGAATTTCAGGCAATTTAACCCTTCATTATTCGCTAAAACCTGTCGTTGTATGAAATCAACGACCTTAAAAGAGGTCCTTTATGAAACCAGACATCCACCCAGACTACATTGACGTTAATATTTCATGTGTTTGCGGAGCTTCTTATGCTACCCGTTCAACAATCAAAATTGAAAAAATTGATATTTGTGGATCATGCCACCCTTTCTATACTGGTAAGCAAAAAGTACTCGATACTGAAGGCCGTATTGAGAAGTTCCGTAAGAAATTCGGTACACGCTATGCAAATATGAATAAGAAAAAAGAAGACTAATAACGAATTTATATCGTTAAAGAAAAAGCCAGCTTATTGCTGGCTTTTTTTATTTCTTTATTTGTTACTCTCTTCAAAAGTCACTTTAACCCTTAGCCGCTCTTCACTTATTTCCTTAATCACTTCGTAGTCAAAAGAAACACCAACGAGTTGGTTTTTAAAAGTCTTCATTTCGCTCTTAGATAAGGTTTTCTTAGGGATCTCGAGTTCGATAAGACGAAGCTCCTTGCCCTCTTCCTCAATACAGGCTTGCCATTCAAAGCTATGCTTTGTCTCTCTTATAAAGCGAACAAAGCGAATAAGGTCTCTCTTTTCTTTTTTAAGAGTTACTCTAACTTTCCCATAAAGGTGACCTATAAAAGGCATCGCCTTGCGATCAATATGAGCAAGCTGACCTAGAGTCTCAACACCTTGTTCGTGTACACCTCTCCATACCTGATGACACCAGTCTTCCAGACCTTCCAAACTTCTCTTTTCTATAGGACAAGGTGAGCTGATATTAGGACAAGGATAGAAACAATCAAATTTCTTGCTATGAAGATGCCTTCTTACTTGCATCAATTGATCAAAGACAACCGGAATTCCCGGTTCGATAAAGAGGATAAAGTCAGCTCCCACTTCATTAATAATAGAAAGGATCTGCTTAGGGCCAAGTTCGTTACAAGAGTTTCCAAAAATGAGAAGCCTCTTATGGTCGTTTTTATGAATTGGTACTTCGGGAGAAAAGCGTACCTTTGTTTTAAAGTTGGGGAAGAAAGACGAGAGAAGCTTCTCCGCCTGCTTTAACATTAAAGGCTCTTTATCTATGCCCCACAAAGTCTTGCAATGACTTCCTCCGAAGTACTCGAGGTAGCTTAAGAGGTAAGTTCCGGGCCCAGTACCAAAGTCGATAACCTCGCACTCTCCCAATTCTTCTTTTATTGCGGCAGGAATTTGGTCCATGAGAAACTTAAACTTCTTACTATTGGTTGGTAAATAAAAGGCAGCATAGGAGCTGACCTCCTCCTCACTCCAAACTTTAGAAGGCAGCCCTTCCCTGCTTACGGTATAGAGTTTTTTGATACCTTCAAGGTGATGGGCCATTTGGCGCAGCTCCATCTTTGGGACAAGTAAATTTCTTTTGAGTTGTTCAAAGTTAAATTCCATTTATTTCTCGCAAAAAAAAAGCCCCTTATGGGGCTTCTTTATTTCTTATTTTATTTTCTATCTTTCATCGAGATATAGTCACGACATCTTTCGCCAACATAAACTTGGCGAGGTCTTGCAATCTTCATGGCCGGATCTTCCTTCATCTCTTTCCACTGAGCAAGCCAGCCTGGCAGGCGTCCCAAGACAAACATCACAGTGAACATATCTGTCGGAATGCCAAGGGCCTTGTAAATAATCCCAGAGTAGAAATCGACGTTAGGATAGAGGTTTCGTTGCACAAAGTATTCGTCACTACGCGCCTCTTGCTCAAGACCACGAGCAATATCAAGAAGAGGATCATCGATTTTAAGTTTTTCAAGAACTATATCACATTGCTTTTTAATGATGGTCGCACGTGGATCAAAGTTTTTATAAACTCTGTGACCAAAGCCCATAAGACGGAAGCTGTCGTTCTTATCTTTAGCTTTTTCAATGAACTTCTTATAGTCACCACCAGCGGCTTGAATCTCTTCAAGCATTTCAAGAACTCTTTGGTTAGCACCACCATGGAGTTGTCCCCAAAGGGCATCA
>Ga0136600_1000312_pt1 | contig 26850 bp, 28 predicted proteins | sample AntRauMFilla2698_FD_104634 | JGI IMG/M metagenome (GOLD analysis project Ga0136600, IMG submission 104634) | Saline lake microbial communities from Rauer Islands, Antarctica - Metagenome Filla 2 #698 | ecosystem: Environmental > Aquatic > Non-marine Saline and Alkaline > Saline | place...
ACCTATAAAGTATTCAGGACCAGCTATAAGTAAAGAGGAGTAGGAGATTAAGAATATCAGGATTAGTTTTTTCATTCCCATAGTATAAGGGGGAGTCTGCTGAAAAAAAATAACTTTCTTTGGGGATTGATTTAACTTTTATCGTTGGTTAGCGAGCTTATAAGCTCTCTTTTCCTTCCAAGAGTACCACTTAATTGGTGCTAGCCTATTCACTAAGCGATCGACCATTTGCATGAAGAGGAGATTAAAGACTCCTTCAACTCTTTTAGTCCACTTATGATGGGGGCACCTTAAAGAGAGGGCATAACCCGCATCCTCATAAATTACATGGTGCCAAAAACCACTGGGGATAAATAAAGTCTCGCCCGGCTCCAGGATAACCTCATATCCTTTTGCTTCCTTAAGCAGGGGGAACTTTTCGAAGTCAGGGTTTTCCACATCTACATAGCTTCGGATGGTAAAAGGGTGGCGATAGAGTCTTTTACTTTCACTTTGAGGAAAAAGGATGAAACGCTTTCTTCCGACAATTGCCGTGTGAAAAACATGGCTCATGTCGATATCATAATGAATTTGAGTGATGGCACCCTTTGGCCCAAAGAACATGAAGAGGAAGCGCTTAGAGAACCCTTTCATAAGAGGGGGTAGTGTTACATCTTTTTTCAGTTCAGGTGCTTTTGAAATGATATTGTAGAGGAACATCCTCAGGTCTTTACCGCTTGTGAGGATTGAGTTTAGGTAGTCGTCAAAGCGCATTGTGGTCGCCTTACTCATATAAGTAGGGCCAGGCTTAGAAAAGTTTCCGTTATAAACCTGTACTTTATTAGACCCATACATTTTTGAGAAGTACTCGGGAGTCCATTTTCTTATAGCGCTCCATTCTTTACTGAAGTCTTTGAGAACAACCGGTTCTTCTCTACTTGCAAATTGCTCAAAGAACTCTAGTGGCATTAGTCCTTCAGCTCTGGGCACTTCTTTAAAGTTTAGTTTCTGCTCTTCTGTCATGGGGGAAACATACCCAATTCACGGCAGCAAAACAAGGAGGCTTATATCACTATGAAAGAACAACACTCTTTAATTTTCAACACTTGCTGCGTGGCGAATGATCTTATCTTTTGGTGTCTCAGGAAAATCCTGCCATTGGAGCTCTTTAATTTCAGGGTCTAGTTTAAGACCAAGTTCTTTAGTCCATGAATAAACAATCGCTGCAGTCATCTCTGGCGGGACTCCCAAGGAAGGATGTACTTGAAGAGTAAGGCTCAAACGACCCTGCCAATTCCATGCGGTAGCAGCAATAGGTAAAATTTGAGTTGCAGGAGCAAGGACTGCCCTATGTTTAGGGTTAATGCCTTTGGCATTTAATTCAATTCCTTCATGAGGCCAAGCCCCAAGGTTACTGAAGACGCCAGTACCTACTTCCTTTATGGATTTTGCGACTTTTAAAGTGCCTTTTTTTCCTATTAAGGCTGCCATATTAGAATAAAGGAAACTGCCCCAATGAAGGCCTTTTTTTAAATAAGTTTTAATCTTTGAATGGATATCTTTGGGCTGGCTTGGACCAGAGGGTAAGTTGAGGATAATTGAAGCGGAGTAGTTACCAGAGATTTTTTCTTGATCTTTCGTTGGTCTCATATTGAGAGGACTTATCCATTTTCTTTCTGAACCACTTTTTAAGAGGTGAGTGCTAACACTATTATCAAGTGCTGATAGGAGGATTGAGTTAAGGCTCACTTTACTTTCTAAGGCCAAAGACTCAAGATTTAGAGTATCTTCTTTGGAAAAAAAAATAAGAGAAAAGTTAGGAGCAATTCCCGTACAATCAACTCTTTGGTAGCGCCATAGATGCTTTACACCTTTTGTGAGCTTTAAGAACTCCTTCAAAAGAAGAATTCTTTGAAAAAAGGAAGGTGAGTTGTCGTACTTTAGTCCCGTTTGATAGTGAACCTGGTGACCTTCACCTTCAAGAATTTGAGTTATTCCACTGGTACCATCAGCATGTGAGTGATGGATAAATTTTGGTGTCAGAACACCACTGTCATCCCTTCTTAGATAGAGGCAATTCATCCATTCACCGAGAGCTTCTGCAACTTCAAATTTAATAGAGGAGTGATCTTTTCTTTTCAAGAGTTACCAAGTACCAGTGTTTTCCATGGAGGCCCATGGCTCTTGTGGAGGTAGCGCTTCTCCTTTTTGTAATAGCTCAACACTTTGATTATCTGGACTCTTAACAAAAGCCATGTAGCCATCTCTTGGAGGGCGGTTAATTGTCACTCCCGACTCTTTTAACTTATGACAAAAATCATAAATATTATCGACTCTAAATGCGAGGTGGCCAAAATTCCTGCCAGAACTATATTCTTCTTTTTGGTCCCAATTATAGGTAAGCTCTACTTCAGGCTGGCCCTCTTCCGTCGCAAGAAAGAGAAGAGTAAACTTACCCGCCGAGACTTCTTTTCTACGAATTTCTTTTAAGCCAAGTTTATTCACAAAGAAGTCTAACGATTTATCTAAATCTTTTACTCGAAGCATAGTATGTAGGAATTCCATAAAGCGACCCTTTGTTGATGTTCAAATGGGGGAGTATAGACCGGAAACTAAAAACTTGTCTATTCTTAGGCGGCTTGTTTAGCTTTTAAGCGCTTAAAAGCTTCAAGAAGTTTTAGGAAGGGGACATTTTTCTTTGAACGAACAAAGTCATAGACGGATTTACCTTTATGGTCTCTTTGGTCAGGGTTAGCGCCATTGGTAAGAAGCGCCTTAAATGCCTTAAACTTATTGGCATCAGCTGCCACATGAAGATAGGTGCTTCCTTCATACTTTGAAGTTAGTCGCGCACCCTGGGCTACGAGGAATTCAATCGCGAGATCATTATCACCTCTAATGGCATCGAAAAGAGGGTCTAGTCCATTACTGTCACGCTTCGATACCTTACAGTCGAAGGTTTCTACAAGGTCTTTAATAAGCTCGATATTCTCTGCCTTTCGACAAGCATAATGAAGTACCGTTTTACCTTCTTTACAACTGAGATCTGTATCTGCACCGGCCTTAATGAGCGAAATGACTTTTTCTGATTCGCCTTTTAAGGCAAAGACCATTATGGGAGTTTGACCTAGTTCATTGCGGTAATTAATATCCTGAACAGAGGTATCGTCCTCGCAAGGGTCTGTGTTTTCTTCGTTGGTTGTCTTGAGTTCATAAAACCCATCAGAGATATGCTCTGTTGAGCTCTTTACTTTATTATAGCCAGGGGACTGATCCGAACTTTCATCAGAGGAAATAATGAATTTCTCTTCTTTTGTATTCTCTTTTGAACCAGCAATAACTTGTGACTCCTCAGTAAGGTCTTCTTTTGTTCCTTTAATCTTTTGCGAACCTTCGGCAAGGTCTTCTTGGGAGCCAGAGATTCTTTGTGAATCTTCAGCGAGGTCTTCTTGGGAGCCAGAGATTCTTTGTGAATCTTCAGCGAGGTCTTCTTGAGAGCCAGAGATTCTTTGCGAATCTTCGGCAAGGTCTTCTTGGGAGCCAGAGATTCTTTGCGAATCTTCGGCAAGGTCTTCTTGAGAGCCAGAGATTCTTTGCGAATCTTCGGCAAGGTCTTCTTTGGAGCCAGAGACTCTTTGCGAATCTTCGGCAAGGTCTTCTTTAGACCCAGAAATTCTTTGAGATTCTTCAGTTATTCCTTCATCTCCTGCTACTGTGAAGGCCTCTTGAGCCTCTTCATCTTCTACCCCTGAGACGCAATGACTTTCTTCTTGAAGATTAAGAGTGGTTTTACCAATAACAGTATTTTCATCTTCTCCTGACCAGGAGGTTTTATTGAACTTTTTATCTAACTCTTCTGTGGCATCATCTAGGGTTTCAACGAGGCTGTTGAGTAGTGCCATTCCTTCAGAAAAATCAAAGCTATCAATGCTCAGTTCTTGAAGCTCGGTGGCAGGGAGTAGGCAAAGATACTTGTCATAAACATCTTCATAGAGATAACTAGCAAAATTATGTGATTGTATATCTTGGTCACTGTATGGAGGATCAATGGGAAGAATGGGAACATCTTTTTTTGCCGACTCATCAGAGGAGACAAAGTAGAGTAAGACATCTAGGTCTGTAGGATTTACGCCATAGTATGGTTCAATTTGATAAGTTTCAAACAGGAGGCCACTTAAGGGGCTTGAGGCGACAATTTTAAAAACTTCCTCTAAAGAATCGGCCTGAAGGATACTGTGCTCTGGGAAGATCTTCTTCAAATGGCTAAGAATTTGAGAGCGAGACCCAAAATACAATATTTTGCCTGCAATGTTGGTAGTACTTGAACACATGAGAAATAGGACCCTTTTTTAGTAATTCTCGATTCTTATCATTCATAGAATCTTCTTAAACCTATCGGTGTTTATTTATGCTTTATTACTTTTGTTTGATGAAATTTTCTTTATTAGTTTGGCCAGCTTAGGGCACTCCCCTTAAAAAAGTGCCAACCTTATGGGCCATAAGGAAAATCATTGGCAGGGCGACTGTAAGAGAAATTCAATAACTACTCGGAATCTCATTAAATTATAAAAAATAAGGCAAGGGACGTGCCAACGGCCCTATAATGACGTAGTGAGCCAAATATATGACAAATAAAATTGGAGATTACTGATGACTGCTAAAATTGTTGAGTTCAAGCCGAAGAAGATGAGCCGGGTAGAAAAAGAAAAGCTTATTTTGTCTTATATGAAAGTCGTTAAAATAATATCAAAGAAAATCTATATGAAGCTTCCCTCCAGTTATGAACTGGATGATCTTATTAGTTGCGGAACCATTGGCCTTATGGATGCTGTTGAAAAGTATGATCCCAAGCAGGGTGTGAAGTTTAAGACTTATGCAGAATACCGCATTCGTGGTCAAATTCTTGATGAGCTTCGTGCGCTTGATTGGGCCTCAAGAGCGACAAGGGATAAAATTAAAAATGTTGAAAGGGTTGGTGAAGGCCTAATGAATGAACTTGGTAGAGAGGCCACAGACAAAGAAATGTGTAATGCACTAGAAATAAATGAAAATGAATATTTTAGACTCATGCAAAGGGTACAACCCGTACAAACCTTTAGTTTAACACCTGAAGAAGTTGGAGCGAACGGCGTCCCAGGCCTTCAAGCGGCTCTGACAGATTCTAGTGAACAAGTCGATCCTTATGAATGTGCTGAGAAGAATAATATTAGGGAAGTTATTCGTAAGAGAATTGATGACCTACCAGATAATGAGGGTAAGGTTTTAAGCCTTTATTACTTTGAAGAAAAAACAATGAGGGAGATTTCACAAGTTCTCAAAGTAACAGAAAGTAGAGTTAGTCAATTACACCAAACATCTATGTCTCGTCTTAAGAAAAGAGTAAAGAATCAAGATTTACAAGTCGCTTAGACATAGGTCTGAAAAGGCATACTCTTAACAATACATTCTAAGAGGTCTGTCTTAGTAATCATGCCTATAAGTTCTTCCTCTTCGCTGATTAGGGGAAGAGCAGAAATTCCTTCTTCAAGCATCATACGGGCCACAATTTTAATGTCAGTTGATGCTTTGGTTACAACGACTTCTTTTGAAGCAAAGTTCATTGCATTTTCTCGATGCCTTCTACCAAGAAGGTCCCGGTCAGAAACTATTCCCTCGAGCACACCATTTTTACCCACGAGGGGAAGGTGGTGAATTTTGTATTTCTTCATCTTGACAAGGGCATCTTCAACATTAATCTCTGGTAGGGCAGTAATGAGAGGACTAGAGCAAATATCCTTAGCGAGGGTTATCTTTTTATGATTTTGTCTAGGTGTTTGCTTTTGGTATTGGCGAATTACTGCATTATTTTCTCTGTGCTTTTCATCACCATTTTCTTCAGGATGATAATTCTCACTATGACTCTTTTCTTTGTGCAAGAGTTCCTCAAACTCAACCTTATTTTGATCCGCAGAGGTAACCCTTAGGTTCTTCTTAGGCCGAGGATAGTCTGAAATTTTACCATTTTTGGAAATGAGTAAGCTCATATAAACTCCCGTACTCATTATATCAAAGATAAAGATGACTGATTTTCTAGGGAGAAATATTTGCCGGAAGGAGAGAGTTCTACTCTTTTAGAAGGTTTTTAACTTTTGCTAATAGCTCTTCTTCTTGGAAAGGCTTAAAGATGCCATTCGCAGCACCATTTTTCATGGCCTGATCTAGGGCAAGACTGGCAACGAGCTTTCCTGATTCACCACCGCCGCTAATCGCTAGGACTTTAGTTTTTGGAAATTCTCTTATAACCAATTCAGTCAGTTCAATTCCATTGAGCTCTGGCATAATCATATCTGTTATGAGGAGATCGAAGGGATTTTCCTTAAATTTTGCTAAAGCGAGTTTCGGGTTACTTAGAGTTGTTATCTGGTAATTAATATTTTGCTCTAAGGTTAGTTGAATAACCTCTAGGACATTCTTATCGTCATCAACGACCAATATATTCTTCATTCACGGGCCCCATTCATTTCATAGAGTTTTATGAATCTTCATCATATACTCAATTTTTTCTTGGAGTAGTTCTTTTAGACTTATTCTCAAATATTTCTCAAGATCAGCATCCGTGGATGCTGTATTACTGACAATCATGTCATATATGTTCTTGGTTTCTTCAGTTACTCCTATAGTTATCTTATGTTCGGATATGTAGTCATCTATAAGGTCGCGAAAAAGTCCACTTAGATTGAGGTCTTTGGAGGAGAGCTCTTTATACTGATCCTCACGTATCATGATGCTAATTCTCTTTAGATTTTGATTCATTATCTTATCCTCCGTTATTTAGGTTCCCAAAGTACCTTAAAATACATGGATTTTGAATAATTATGCCACAGTATGTATTCATATGTTGCAATAATATAATTATGCACTAGTATGGATGAATAAGGAGAAGTTATGATTTACGAAGTGAAGAAAAATAATTTTTTAACAAGGTCTAAGAACGGCGTTGTGGCCGGAGTCTTATCTGGATTGGCCCGACACCTCAATATAGACCCTGTTTTACTAAGGCTTATTTGGTTACTGTCAGTTCTTTTCTTTGGCAGTGGTCTCTTTCTCTATCTCTTCTTGGCTTTCTTGTTGCCGCTAGAGGGTGAGGTTGAGGCTTATGAGCGTCCTAAGGTTCTAGGTGTATGTTCACGAATTGGTCAGAACTATGGACATGAAGTGGCGCTTGTTAGGGTCTTCTTCGCAGCAAGTTTCTTTCTGTCTTTTGGTGTGGCTTTTATCGTTTATTGTGGACTCTACTTCCTTCTGCCAGAAAAGGGACAATACCGATATTATCGCTATTGATTTAAAGAGCCATTATTTAGACCCATGTTGATGTTATTAGGTTTTACTAAGTCCCTATAATGTCGCGCCATTTGGGCTTAAAGAAGGAACTATTTAGAATTATTAAGAATACGCCGATACCTATAGTCGTACGGAGTAACTCTAATAATGAAAAAACAAACAATACTGATTCCCTTCTTCTTCCTTTTTATGGCGCTCACTTTTGGCGCCCAGGGGAATGGAGTCGCAAAAGCAATTATTCTTAAGGGAACGGTTCATGAAGTGAAATCTAATGGTGAGAGGGTCTTGCTCAAGAGAGGTTCTTGGGTCACTGAAGGGAGTGTTGTAAAAAGTGAATCTCGCTCCTTTGTTAAGCTCCTCTTCATTGATAAGTCTCAAATGAACCTAGGTCCAGAATCAGAAATGAAGATTAAAGAGTTTCCCCGCGACAAGGCTGGCATTATTAATCTTTTAAAAGGAAAGGTTAGGGCACAAGTCACAAAGAACTATATGGATATGGATAGAAAGAAATCAAAACTTTTTATCAAAACGAAAACTGCTGCCATGGGTGTAAGAGGAACAGACTTTCAGGTGATCTATAACCCTAGAAATGATGTGACATCTCTTGTGACTTTTGAAGGTGCCGTGGCCATGGCCAAGATTGATGCAGCGATTGGCGAGAATAATATCAATCAAAACTTATTGGAGACAACTCTTAATCGCCGAGAAGCGGTAGTGGTAAAACAAGGTCAGTATTCAGGTTCAACGCCTAATCAAAGACGTGTATCAATCCCCGTTAAGATTTCTCCCACTCAGTTAGAGTCTCTGAAGACTCAACAGGGCCCAGCGAACACTTCAGAAATTCGTAAGCCTGCTTCCACTGAGGAGAAGTCAAAAAAGAATGTAAGATCAGTTGTTCCTAAGGGATTAAACCCAAAAAAGTTTGCAGAAGCCAACCAGGGCGTAGTTGAAAAAGTTATTCAAGATAGTGTGGGTAAGCAAGGTACTTCTGATATGGTTGCTGGCTCTCAAGATGCTATCAATCAAGTTAAAAGTGAAGGTCCACCTCCAGAGGGTTTTGTTGATAAATCGACAGGGGCTTATGCACCGCCTGCTGGTGGGTTTGTTGATGAGAAGACAGGTCTCTATGTTCCTCCACCTGACGGAAGCTCTTTTGACCCGAATGCAGGTGTCTACCTTCCTCCACCAGAGGCCGGCTCTGTTGATACTGAGTCGGGTGCCTATATACCACCAGAAGGCTTTAAGCTCGTTGATAGTGGTGAATTGGTTGCTGTTGAAGGAAGAGAAATTGCCTCTGTTGATGGCGAGACAAGTGGAAGTAGCTCAGACTCAGAAAAAAGTGGTGGTGGGACAGTGAATAATGTTCTTCAGCCCAATGTGATTAACGCAGAGGACGCGAGCGATGGTATTGACCAGTTCCAAGGTAGTGAGACCGAGGACCTTGCTCGGGATTTTCAACAAGAAAGTACTATTGACTTTAACAATCAAGACCCAAATCTTCGCATCAACTCTGGCCGCTCCAATGTGGAGTTTCGTATCAGTCGCTAGGTAAATTTGTTATACTTTTAAAATGAAACAATTTACCAAGGATGGTAGGTGCATCGTCTTGCCCTAATTTTAATTCTTATTTTTTCTAGTGTTCGCATATATTCGCAAGATAATAACCTAAAAGAGTTTTATATAAAGTTTAAGACTGGTAATTATCAAGCGGCGCTGCAAGAGCTGGAAGCTATAACGGCGGCATCCGAGTTTGATAAAACGAGATATTACCTTATGGCCATCTGCTTTAAAAATATGCAGTCGCATAATAAAGCTGTGGACTACTTTAAATTGGCGATAAAGTTGGGCAATACAAGTGATGATATTTTTTATGAATACGGTCAATCTCTATTCGCCATAAACGACCTTAATTCAGCGAGCAGAGCCTTTAGAATTTCTTTTAAAAAAAACTATAAAAGAGATTACTCGCTCTATTATATGGCCCATATTGGTGAGTTATTAGAAGACCATAAGCTTGTTAAACTGAATTATCTAAAGTTGATTAAAGATAAAAATACGTTGCCTGATATGAAGCAAGTCGCTTATCTTAGGCTTGCAGAACTGATCTATAAGCTCATTCAAAATAAATTCTACTCTCAAACTTATATAGAAAAATACGTTATCCCTCTTCTGGAAAAAGGTGAAGCGATTAACCCCAAGAGCGATACGGCCAGTGAAATACAAAGCCGCTATGATGAAATTCTATTAAAGCATAATATGCACCCTCTCCTGTTGGATAATGGACGTATGCTTAGTCGTCAGGCCACAAATGTCACTTTTACTCAAGAAGTTAGATTTGATGATAATGTCACTCTAGAGTCCGACTCCCCAGGATTGACGGCGACGAATACTGATACGGCTTCTAGTATCTACTTTACCGACATTTACTTCTCTAAGCGCTACTTGAGTGGGAGGCGCTTTATTTTCACTCCTGAGATGCGCTTTAGTTACAGTGAATATGGTGAAGAGAATAATCCTGACATTGCTCAAAACGACTCTTATTCAATCGCTCCGGCGTTAAGGGGAAGTTATGAATTTAGTTGGAATAAGCTAAAGTCCTCTTTACTCTATGAACTAGAGTACAACTATTCTGCACGAGATAAGAATCAAGTTGGAGAGAGAACATTTTTTGGGCGATCTCTTACCTATACTCTAGGGTTAAGGCGAAGGTTTTTTAAAAATGGTGATACAACGGTAAAGCTAAGGCAAAGAAGCCTAACAAGCTTTTCTGATGCCTTATCAGGCACTACGACTACACTGTACTTTGACCAACTTTGGGTAAGGGAAAATGGACATATTATTGTTGGTCTCTTTATCACGGATTTTTATCGTCCAACCTCTGAATTTAGTGCCACGGATTCTTATCTCTTTAGAGTCGATTATTTAATGCCTCGGTTATTTTGGGGTTTAGATTTCAATTGGTCAGCCTCTGTCTCAATGCTAGACACAAAATTGCAAAAGGAAGTTAGGGGAGTCGAAAGAAATACATTATTGGGATTAAAAATCCAAAAAAGGTTGAATAGGAGATGGAGACTAGGTCTTACCTATAATTATAATCAAAATGATTCGAGTGATGAGGTTAACTTTTCCTATAAAAAGACGACTTATGGCCTTGAACTTCGTTACTCATTTCGCTAGATACCTCTTGTTTACTTAATAGTTTTGGGCACTTAGGGGTATTGCGAAGCCCTTACGTTCTCAATTTTTTCAAGTAACTTCCGATAAGCCATTGAATGAACGAAACTTAGGAGAGCATTTCGTGTCTAAAGTGAAGCCTTATTTTTATGACCCCGAAAGCGAAGAGAAGATCTACGTTGAAGGTGAGATGATTGTCGGTCGTTCAGATGGAAGAGACTTTCAGGTGCGTGACCAGTCTGTTTCGAGTAGTCATGCGAAGATTATAGCTAAAGGCGAAGAAGTCTTTGTTGTCGATTTGGACTCATTTAACTCAACTTATATAAATGGGGAAGAGCTTGAGCCAGAAAAAAAGTATCCTATTTTTAAAAGTGATGTGGTTCAATTTGGAGATAAGTCCTATTACTTTTCCTCAATTGAGCCTTGCCAAAAGTTTTTAGATCTTCCAAGCCTCACGGGTTCCTTAAAAATGAAGCTCGATGGGACAGGACAAGCAATCGTTCATAATTATGATGAGCCAATTCTAGATATTGAGAATAAAAGGAAAGTAACTTCTCTAAAAGAGCTAAGAGTTATCAAAGACCAGATTGATACCTATCTGTTAGAAATTAAAAAAGTAGAAGATAAAATTAAAACTAGAGAAAATACGAGAATCCTTTTAACCAATAAAGAAAAAGAATTAGGCGAATTTAAATCCTATTTAGAAGCTCGCCAGTATGACCAGGCAGAGGAAGTTGAAAAAATTATTCAATCGGTAGCTCAGGTTTCTGAGCGATTGGTGAAAGATACCTTAGACGTTGAGGAAAAGATTAATGTTCTTAGGAATCAAATTGAAGATTTAAAGTCACAAATGGTAGAACTCAAAAAAGAAGAAAGGAATAACGAAGCTATAGTCACAGAACTTAGAAACGATATTGAAATTATTAGAGGCAGAGATAGCCTACTTAACGAAATCGAGTTAATAAAGGAAGACTTCTCTCTTATGGAGGGGCAGTCTTTAGAAACTAAGGTCTCTGAATTAAAAAAGAGAGTCAAAAGCCAAGAAGAATTTCTCAAGCAAACCCAAAAAGACTATGCTGAAACCCGCTTTGGGAAGAAAGCGTCTTAAATCTCAAATTTTAAATGAAAATAGTAATTCAAAGAGTAAATAAGGCCAAGGTTTCGGCTGGTGGTGAGGTAAAGGGCTCGATAAATAAGGGGCTCGTTCTTCTCATTTGCTTTGAGCAAGGAGATGAAGATTTAGACTTGGATAAGGTTGTATCTAAAGTTCTTGCTCTTAGGCTTTTTCCTGACCCAGATACGGGTAAGATGTCATTAAATCTATCGCAGGTAAGTGGTGCTCTCTTAGCTATTTCACAGTTTACACTTAGCTGGGATGGTAAAAAGGGGAATAGGCCTAGCTTTGATGGTTCGATGGCCCCAGATAAAGCAGAGAAGCGCATGAATGAGTTATGTGAGCTCCTTAGGGAAAAGGTAACTCTTGAAACGGGAGTTTTTGGTTCACATATGGATGTCTCTTTAGAGAATGATGGTCCTGTGACATTTGTATTAAATTTTTGACCATGTAAGACGATAAGCCGTTATAAAAGGAGGAATGATGAAATATTTAATGATGATGATTGTAGGGCTTTCACTAGTTTCTTGTGCTTCAAACCATAAGAGTGACTCAAACCGTGAGGTAGCTTCTGCTGAAGCAAAGCCTAGTTGTGAGTTTGAAAAACATAGTTCTAAAGATTGGTACCGTGTTGTTCAAGGTGGAAAACCATTCACTAAGTTTTGGTATTCTAAAAACCAAGCAGATAAAATGTATGATAAGCATGTTTCTGCAGGAAAATGTCACTAATTTAAAAAAGATTTTATCCTTTCGATGACCCAACTAGGGTCATCGAGAGGTAGATCATGGCCAGCCTCTTCGTTAATAAAGTAATTAACGCTAAAATGTCTAGAAAGAGTCTTAGAACACTCGTAACTAGCGAGACTATCGTACTTCCCTGCCAAAATTAAAAGGTTTAACTTCAATTCCTCTGGAACGATGAATTTTGATGCAGCATAAATTTGCTTTATAAAATTCTTTCTCTTTATAGGATGTTCTTGTGAGTATGAAGCATACTCTTTAATCAATTCACTTGATGGATGAGTCTTGTGGGTGGTGAGTTTTAATATTGACTCCTCCCTTTCAAGGTAATTTTCTTTAAAAAAGAGTTTCAAAACCATGCCCATGGCCTTGGGACTAAAGCGGTGATGAGGTGGAGACAAGTTTCCAGCTGAAGAATTTAAGAGCACTAATGCAGCCATGTCATGAGGGTAACGGGAGCACCAATTCATGCTTATCATTCCTCCCATACTGATGGCGATAATTCCCCATGGTCCTGGATGCTCACTTTTTAAGTGTAGCCACTCGGAACGTAAATGATCTGCGTATTCTCCGATAGTAGAGTAGGCATCTACTTCACTCTTTTTACCTACGCCAGGAAGCTCTAAGGTAAAAACTTTACTAGAGTCTAGTGCCGCTTCTAGGTCCACCGGAAATTTGCCCCAATGACGCCTTTCTCGTGCAAGTCCTCTTATGAGCAGCCAGTTTTTTGGTTTTATATCCATGAGGGAAAGTTCCTTGATGCTCTAAAGAGAAAGTCAATGAGGAGCATATGGCGTCTCATGGTTCTGTCATAGCGATGGGACTTAATAGGATTAAAGAATCCACCCGCAGTAAAAATTTGAATAGGGTTTTTCTTAACCCAAATCCAAGAACCCATCTCTAATGTCCAAGGAATGAGGATATTTTGATTACTCTTATTCTCTTCTTTATGAAGGTCAAAAATATAATCCCAAAGGTCACCACTAATCGTATAACTATCGAATTGAGGTTCTATTTTATAAACATGGTGGGGCAGTGTCTCATCAAGTATATCTTTTAACTTTTGGACTTCCTTTATTCTTGGAAAAGGTTGTGAGCTTTTAGCATAAGGAAACCAAAGCCTGTCCTTCATACCAAAGCCAGAGTGAAAGTCCACCGTGATGGCCGCAGGAGAGCTAAAAAGTTCTTCCTTACAGAAGTCAACGAGGGCTTGAGATTCTGTTTCCATTGGCTTGCCTTCCTCTCCTCTATACCAAGGCAATTTAGAAGAAATCCTATGACCACTAACAAGGAATGTCGGCGTCTCATCCTCTTCGCAATCAATGGGGGCATTTCTCATAAGGTCGACGCCATTGGGATTAGATCTACTATGCAAGGCCATTCCGCCAGGATTAATTAACGGAATAGAGACTATGCGACACTCAGAAAAGCTCGCTCTGAGTTCTTTGTCCCAACTGAGTTGCTTGAAAAGAGACGTAAGATAAGTAATGACCACATGACTACCAACCCTCTCTAGTCCATGAACGCCTCCAAAGAGACCAAGAACAGGAACGTCCTTTCTCTTGCTTCCAATACTAAAAGCTATGATGGGGTAGGAGCTGCCATTAACATAAACTCTATCAAGCTCATGTGTCTCAATGAGGTCGTCATTGAAATGGGTAAGTTCTCTAATGAGCTTTAATTCGTGGAGATCTTTCAATCGATTTTATCCTGTAATTTTAGTTATTTACTTATTCTATAAACTCTTGAGGATTGATGAAAGCGGGAAAAGCTATACCTGAGCGGAACCAAAGTACTCAAGTACTTGAAGTTCAAAGGTAAAGCCTTAGAGCTAACGAAATCTTAATAAAAACCTATCCTCTTTTCTACGGCCATGGAGCACTAGTGGTGGTTAAAATATACTTAGGTTGATCGATATCAACCTCTTTAACACACACATGGGTTAGACTAAGGATAAGGTCTTCCCAAGAAACAAGGAAAGAGACATGGCAATGAGAATCGACTTACTGGCCAACCCCTTCAAGAATTTGTTTAAGCTTCCTAGAGGATGGGATATTCGTTTTTCCCCAAGGTTTATTGTCTACACCCCAACTTACGAGATAAATATTGAGACGAAGAGTTATCGTCTTGAAACTGCGGCGACAATGAATGACCTCCTTGAGGTCTTTGAACTCCGTCATCAAATTTTTCTTGATGAAACTGGTGCTGCAACTGAAGCTACGGATGGCTATGACTTAGATGAATTTGACAGTATTTGTGACCATATTATTATTCGCTCTAAAGAAACAAATAAGATTGTAGGGACCTATCGAATCATCTCTAGTGTTTATAGTGATGAGTTCTACTCTCAAACAGAATTTAATCTTGATGAGTTTCTATCTCGTAATGGTAATAAATTAGAGCTAGGAAGAGCATGCATACATCATGGACATCGTAACGGTGGAGTCATCGATCTTCTATGGCGAGGTATAGCAGAGTACATAAAGATTACGGGCTCTCGCTACCTCTTTGGGTGTAGCTCAATAAAAATCACCAATCCGAAAATGGCGAAAGCTCTTTTAAATGCCTTGGGGGATGATGGTCACCTTTGTGATGATTTTTCGATTAGACCAATTGGCAAGTTTGATATGAATTTAGAGAATGTTGAGGCTGAGACACTTGAAGCGATCGATGCCAAGGCGATGATTCCGCCACTCTTAAGAAGCTACTTTAGCGCCGGCTCGAAAGTCTATGGTCAGCCTGCACTTGATGAAGAATTCAAATGTGTGGATTATCTAACAATCCTTGATACTGAGAAATTGACGTCAGGCTATAAGAGAAGATATTTTAAATAATTATGAACAACATGATTATCAATATAAGGGCCGCACTTCGCGGCCTTACTTTTGCCCTTGGACTCTCTAGCTATTTCTTGGCAGCACTATTAATTTATCCAATTTACCTCGTTAGTCCAATGCAGGGTCGCTTTATTCTTTGTCGACTTATCAGTTTTTACGCGAGATTTGCATGCTGGTTTATGGGGATTGAAGTCGAAATAGAAGATCGGGGAGGAGAAGCAACATCCAATTATTTGATGGTAAGTAATCATCTCTCTTATACCGACATCCTTGCTATCTGCGGTCACTTTCCGGCATGTTTTGTGACCAGTGTAGAAATAAAGAAGACCCCCGTTTTGGGTCAAATTTGTGAGTTAGCAGGCTGTCTCTTTGTAGAAAGAAGAAATAAGACAAACCTTTCAAATGAGATCAAAGAGATTACGGAGGCATTAAAAGAGGGCCTCAATGTTGTTATTTTTCCTGAAGCGACTTCTACCGATGGGAGCGAAGTGATTCGCTTTCGCAGGCCTTTGTTTCAAGCTGCTCTTGATTCAGGAAAGAGCATCCGGCCAATGACAGTTAATTATATGTCTCTCGATTCAATTCCAGTCACTTTAAATAACCGTGACCGCATTTGTTGGTATGGAGATATGACCTTCCCTGATCACCTTTGGGGAGTTTTTAAAATTAAAAGGACAAAGGTTAAAGTGATTGTTTCACCAGTGATTTCTCCTGCAGATGAAGATGACAATACGAGCTTATCATCCTCAAGTCATGAAGTAGTAAGTTCTCACTATAAGAATATTCAATAACGTAAAGAGAGCTTAAAGCTGATTATAGTCTCTCTCTGTGAAAAGGTCGTCACATCTGTATTTGAAACGAATACTGTCCCTTCTATGACGATAAAGCTCTCTTTCACAAGCTAGTTGGTGCTTATAATATGTGGAGCTCTTTTTAACATAACCAAGAGTGTTGCCAAGATCTTCGGGGGTTTTGAAATGCATCCCTTTTTCATCCCCAGTAATATAATAAATTGTTTGAAGGGGTGAATCGGTAAAGAAAGCAAGTTCTGCTAAATTATTTGGACTTATCGTTAAGCGACCGAGAAGGGCTTCAGTTGGCCACTTAATAGTACCGAAAGAAAAGGCAATGATTTCAGTACATGTGATTTTTTCGTTAGTCATGGCATCGAAGCTAAAGTCATAATCTTTTCCGATTTGGTCACTAAGGTAAGAAAGAGTTTGTTTAACTTCCGATTTATTTCTCTTATTAAAGCTTTTGAGGCGAAGAACGGCCATTTCATCGAGATTGCTAAACTCCTCTAAACTGTCAAAGACTAAGCCCCAACGACGTACTTGAAAAATCCTTTTTCCTTTTTTGATATTTTCACGAAAAGGAGCAATTTCAGGAAGGTCCCAAAGACCAAGTTCCTTAAGTTGCTTTTCACTACCTAGATAGATTCCCACATGTCCCCAGTGACCAGGAATGGTTATATCAGTGAACTTGTAAGCTTTCTTTTCCATAAGAAGGTCAAAGGGAACCAGGTTTTCTTCAAGAAGAGAGAGAAGATTTTGGTTTTCTTTTAGGTAACCTTCACGCCAAGCAATGTTACCAGCGACTGCACCAAATGCTGATGAAGCACCAGTCGGTATTTTTCCAAGAGCACCAAGAATTCCATCTCCAGCTCTACGCCAGAAAAGTTCATTGTCAGCCAGTTCGCTAAGTGATTTACCTTTTTGTAAGAGAGCATAAGCTTCACTACCAGCAAAGCTGAGCTTAAGTTCTTGAGAGATTCTGCCTGGAAGTTTATTAACCGGAAAGGCCTTACTTTTTAACTTTGCCTCAAGTTTCTCAGCGTTTCTTTTATTGAGAATTTGGGCACTGAGGCTTGTCCAGCCATTTATCTTTAGACTCTCAGTATTGATTTGATCATTAAGAAGTGTTCTAAGAGCTTTTGGATGAAAGAAAAGGTCATTAACTTTTTTAAAGTTTGAAAGCTGTATGGCCTGTAGAACTAAGGTCTCAGTTGAGTTCTCCATCTGCAGGATATTGATATTCAAGGCCATAAAGGCACCAAGAAATTCATGAATGAGATTCAAGGAGTATGGCTGAAGAGTATTATTTTCAAAGTTATTTAATAAGTACTGACTTAGAGATTGGGCGTAATTTGTTAGTAAGCGTAGGTCTTGGTGAAGGGCATTGGGATTGGATTCCTTTAGACTATACTTTTCCTTGAGACCTTTGAGAATATTGATTTGATTGTCTACTTTATCAAAGGAGACCTTACCTTGTTCGAAGGAAGAAGATTCGGAGGTCTGCGCTAGCAGGTTAGCACTTACAAAGAGTCCAAATATGGCCAAGATTTTGAAGATTTTCATAGTGAGATAGTAATGGAAAAAAGAAGGTATTGTAACGCAGTGTGTAAAAAATTAAGGGTTTTTCCACTCTGGTCCAGGTGAGCCTAGATGTAATTCCCAGTGGTTAAGCACATGCTCAATAAGTCCGTCATTATCAAGGACCATTTCTAGCTCTTCTTGGAGTTCTTGCTTTTCAGTGGGTAAAAGGATGCCACAGGAGTAGTGGATAAGAGTTTGCGCCTCAGGAGAGTCACTAGCGTGGTCGCCAAGAAGGCGAGAAGTAATGATGACATTATAAAAGGCGAGATTGCCTTCACGCCATTGCTCAATACTAGATTGAGGGTAGAGGTTGAATTTTCCATCAGGCCGAAAGTCCTGATTGATAAGAACTTCAATAGTAAAGGAATGTTCATCTGTTTCGAATTCAAAGCGCATCGGGATATGATACCGCTTTTTAGGCATCTTAGGAAGTCAGAGCTTGGCGTATCTAAGTGGAAAGGATTATAGTTCGACCATGATTAAATGTGATGGAAATGATTTTTTTTGGCAAGGTAATAAGAGTTATCCTATAAATGCTCACGACGAATTGCCACTAAAGTTAGGCTTAACCCTTTGTGAGAAGCTTAGCCATTACCATCCACTGTTTAAGAGTGAAGAGCTTTCTCTCCTTGATAATGATGAGGTTGTGCCCTCTATTTTTGGAGGAGAGACCTTTAAAAACCTCGAGGAGGTTCTCTTTTTTCCAGGAAGCTTTTCTCCCTGGCATAAGGGCCACAGCACTTGCTTAAAGAATGCGCCAGATATGCCAACAGTTGTTATTCCGGATCATAATCCCTGGAAGGAAATTAGGGATACTAGTCCTTGGCAAGAAGTTCAAGCGATTTGGCGCGATGTCTTGAGTATGGAAAAGAAATCTCCTGTCAGTCTTTATTTGGGCTTTTTAAGTCAGCAAAAGAAAAACCCTACTGTTACATGGTTGCCCCAGGTTCCCGTAGAGAAGAAATGGTTATTGATGGGGGAGGATTCATTCCTGAATATTCACCAATGGCAAAATATAGAGGTTCTTCTGAACTCCCTATCGGGGCTGGTTGTGTGTCCCCGTGGTCAGAAACAAGAAGAGATTTCAAGGCAGCGTGAGTTTATTCAGAGAAGGCTTTCTGGGCATTCTTTGGACATCAAGTTTTTACCTCCACATCCCTATGAGCACCTCTCTTCAAGCACACTTCGAAAGAGACTTTAAAGTCACTAATTGCAAGTTAAGTAGTAAATATTACAGGGTCATGAATAGTTTATTGTCAAAGAATGGACCACTTTTTATAACCCCCATAGAGCCCTATACACGTGTAGTTAATTTAATTTTCTACTCCTGAATGTATGAAGTGTTCCTGTTGTTGTGGGGGGGTCTTGGTCGGATGCCAAGACCCTTTCTTTTTTAACGACAATATAAAGCACCTTCCGTGTAATCCAGAGCAAGCTTTGAAAAATCTTTTGGCAATCCAACATGGCTAGTTTTTCCTGTAACATCAAATTCATGGTCAGCACCTTTCACTTTTTGTCCAGCGAGAGGAATCTTCTGATAGATATTAATAAAATTTCCTGAGACCGACTTTGCAGGGGCTGAATATTTGTAGCTGTATCCGCGGGCATCAAAGGTTATGGTATTTTCAATATAAAGAGTTGTGTCTTCCGCTTGTTCAATAAAGTTCATAACTCCTTTGCCCGCCCCAAAGCTGTGACCCACGACACTGAGGCTGAAGCGACTTCCAAAAGTGTCCGCGAAGGATTGGGCGCATTTAATCGCCTTTTTAGCGCCATTTTTCGAATAGTAGAAATTGGCTGAGATGAGCTTCTTGCTGCACTTCTTTTGGGCAAGACCAACAAATCTTCTCTCTAGAACCTTCATGCCAAACTCTGCAGTACCAAGGCCATCAAAAGTAATAATAAGGTTAGGTGAGTTGTCATTCTTTGCCCTAGTCAGTTCCTTCTCACAATTGGCCGTAGCGGTTAGTGAGATAAAAAGAGAAATTAAAGCGAGTGTTGGTTTCATAATTGACTCCATATTTTTGGGTTTACAAACTTTTAACATGTCGCATTGTCGGACGTGACTTTTTTGAAAAGCCTTCTGTCTTGAGGTTTTTCTGGGTGAAAACGGCCATGTTTCAGATGTAATGAGTAGGCTACAATGTTCTCATGATAAGAATATTTACTTTGGTTTGTTTGGTTTTTTTTATAGTTTCTTGTACCAGCAAAAGTTGGAGGGATGCCTCTAGGGAGAGTACCGGAATTGCTCCCTTGGCTAAGGAGCTTAAAGAGGATATCGTGCTTGTTTACTACGCGAGGGCTTTTTCCTGGCGGGGCTACTTTGGGGTCCACCCTTGGATTGCTTGGAAGAAAGCTTCGCAGAAACAGTATTCGGTCGCCCAAGTGACCTCTTGGAATATTAGGCGTTCAGGTAGTGCCATAAGCCAAAGTAGAGACCTTCCAGATCGTAAGTGGTTTGATAGTAGGCCAGAGCTTCTTTTTGAGGCCAGAGGGGCTAAAGCAGGGCTTATAATTGATAAATTGCCCAAGCTTTTAGAGATATACCCATTTAAAGACCAGTATCGGGTTTGGCCTGGTCCAAACTCTAATACCTTTATTGCTTATCTTTTAAGAAATATAGAGGAGATAGATATTGAACTTCCTGCTCACGCTATCGGTAAGGATTATCTAGCTCCAGGTGACTTCTTTACAAATACCGCTTCTAATACTGGCTTTAAGCTTTCTGCCTATGGGGTTTTAGGCATGAGCGCTGGCCTTAAAGAAGGGGTGGAGCTTAACCTTTTCGGTTTACACTTTGGCCTGGATCTCTGGCCTCCTGCTTTGAAGTTACCGATTGTTGGACGTTTAGGTTTCAAAGACCGCTAAGTAAAAATAACTCAAAATCTCGCCAATGGTCGTTTTATAGCATATTTGATGTTAGGTTGAGCGTAGATCAGCAAAGAGGACTCTATGAAAACTGAATATGCCGTGGCCAAAAAGAATGCCCTAATCCCAACTCTTTATTTAGGAAATCTAAGTTTTAAGATGAGAGAAGAGGGACTTGAGAAGTTCTTAAGCTCATTCGGTAAGGTTACTTACCTTTATATCGTAAAAGATAAGAGATCGAAAAAAAGTAAAGGTATTGCCTTTGCTCAGTTTTCTAAAAAAGAAGAGTTTGAAAAAGCCTTAAAAATTCTAGATGGTAAAACCTTTATGGGGAGAACTCTTAAGGCGAGCCAAGCAGTTGAGAATGAATCCATGCCCTTTCCTTTAGAGAAGAAAGAAATCAAAGAGAAAAAAATAGTAAGGGAAGAGACTCATAAGAAGAAAGTAGCAGGAACTAGAGTGAAGGTAAAAAAAGGCCTAGAGCTTCTTGAGAGTATTAGAGGAACCAAGAGACCTATTCAGAAATAACATCTTCTACAGTTTTAATATACTTCTTATAAATACTTAACTTTTGCATAAGGGCCTTATACTTGTCTGACGAGTAATGTAGTTCACCCTTTTCTGGCTTATCAAGGTAGTGGAACATTAAAATCGCCCAATCTTTATTATCAATGGCCTTCTTGCACCAAGCAAAGACGTCATCAGGATCCATATCACTTGTGACATTAATTGTTTTAAGACGAAAGGGATCAGTAATGGGAAGTCCCTCTGCAAAGCCACCCGCAAGCCTGACTGAGGTGAAGTGCTTCTTAAGAGTGTCTAGTTGAATAGAATTGTATTTTCCCAAGGGAAGAGCAAAATGATTTGCACTGGAGTGACTTCCAATCTTTGTGATGAATTCCTTCGCTTCTTTTATAACCTTATTTAAATCATTAATTTGAGTAACTGGTGTTGTCAGGTGAGCCGAATGAGACCAGCCCCAACTTTTCATTTGAGCAAGCTCTTTCGTTGTTAAGTGACCTTTACTTCCAATGGCATCAGGAATGATATAGGCCGTTCCAGCAAAGCCTAGAGGCTGCATTACTTGAGCAGCTTTAAAGTTCGAAGTGTAGCCATCATCAAATGTAATACTAATTCTTCCCTCGGTCTTTTTTGTTATGTACTCATAGTCGATAAGACTGAGTTGAAGTGGTACGCTTCCCTGGGCTTTCGTCGCAATATAGATTGATAGAGAGTCAAATTGGGCACTGGCCTTAGCTGATGCCATTTTACTTTCCTCCCACAATAAGTTGGAAAGTGGAATTGAAAGCTTCGTTACAATTCCATCTTGGAGAATATTATACTGAGGGTCTGTATAAAGAGGAAGAGTGTAACTCGCTTGTACGGAACCTCTATTATAGAAAGTGATTTTTAAGCCACTAAGAAGCGCGGGGTGATTTAATTTTAGTTTGAGAGCTAATGTTTGTTGATTATAGTTCCAAATAAAGCCTCTTAAAATGACTGAACTAGGCTCGTTTGTTGGTGCTTGGGTAATAACACAATTGCCCTCGCTCGAGACAATGGCAGAGCCCCATTGCTTTTGGCATTGTACTTCAGCCGCCTCGGAAGTGAGGTTGAAAAAGGACAGCTTAACAATGAAAAGAAAAGCAATTAATTTAAAATGAGAAAGTCTTTTGTAGGGCATAAGCCTTGTTTGTCCTTTAAGCCAATATACTTTACTCTTCTTGCGAGTATTTTTAAATAGGAAGATAAGTTTCTCTTCGTCAGGTATTCACCAAAGCTTCCTGAGGTGTCATCGCCATTAAAAACATGAAAACCAGTCTCATTCTTAATTTGAATATTTATTTTGGAGAGTTCTGCCAACCTTTCATTTTTTAAGTCCTCTAACTTTGCGCCTGGCCCTCCCATTAAACGAAAGTTAATCTTGGCCAACTCCCTTTGTAGTAGACTCTTTTCTTTTGTCAGTACCTGCTTCCTGCTTTCTTTTTCTAGTAAGAATTCTTCAAGTGCTGTCGTGGCGCCGATATGGCCCATATTGTAGGAGAGGATAATGAGGTTTGATTTAATTTTTTCAAATCTTCCGAGTGTAAAGTCTTTACCCAAGAAGTTCTCTACTCTCGCTTGGAAGTTGTTCCTTTGGCTGTAGGCTTCCATATAGCCAGTTATAATCTTATAGTGAATACCAGTGTAAAGAGCGTTAAGAAGAGGGTTTTTGGGAGCGGCAGTTAATTCGCATCTAAAGTCTGAATCAACTGGTTGTAAGTCCCTTTGCTCAATAAACTTAATAATATTTTGACAACTTTGCTTTGAACTCTCTTTCATTTGATCAAGGAAACGGTACCAGTTGTCATTGACATCTGAAATGGCCGGATCAGTAACTTGGCCAAAACCAAAGTCAGCCTCAATCATAGACAGAGAATTATGATAGAAGCCACTCTCTGCTGCGATAATGGGGTAGAGGTCTTTTATATTAATATCAAGACAATCAGTAATACCATTATAGGTGTTTAAGCTGGTATTAAGATAGGCTTTCGTTTGGCACTGGGGTAGGCTCGATTTACTTGAAGTCTCTTCCGAACAGTAAATAAAAACGCCCTCTTTACCAGAGTCATCATGACCTAGCGCTTGAGCCCAGCCTCCAAAAGCATTCATGGAGAGAGAAACACAGCTTTTATCAAGACCAAAGCTTGCTTGATTTTCTGATAACCAAGTAGGTAGGCTTGAAAAGTAGGAATCAAGCTCGTTTGAGCACTTTGGTGCGGCCATTGTATTTACTATGGTTACAGAGCAAAGAAGCGTGGCTTTTAATATCTTTGAAAGGCCAGCAGATTTCATTGCTTAAAAGCCTTATGAACTTGATTCACAGTGAGAACAAGAGGATTTTCAATTTGAAGCAGCTCACAAAATTCTCTAAATTTTTCCGTATTGTAGGCAAGAGGATTACTAGGGGCTTTTTCATCTGTTAAATAATGAAACATAAGAATTAGCCATTCACCCTGTTCTCTTGCTTTCTTTATTCTTTGAATAAGATCTTGAGGAGATATAGAGGGCAAGACATTTAATGTTCTCAACATATGCCAGTCTGAAGGTGGAAGCGTCTCTGCGCCTCCTCCTGCAATTCGAGCAGAGTCAAAGGTTCTTCTCATGAGAGGTAGAGTCGTGTGACGATCTTGCTTGCCAAGGGGATAAGCAAAGTGAAGGGCCTCTTCCTCTGAGCCTAAAGCGTTGAGGTAGCCGAGAGTATAGTTCATTTCATTATCAAGCTCTTGATACTCAAAATCAACAATTGGAATCTTATGATGAGCCGATAGGTCCCACCCGTAAATATTCTTCATTTCTAGAATTTGCTCTGTAGTAAGGTAATTCTTCTGGTTCACCTGACGAGGCATAAGATAGGCGGTTCCTGAAAAGCCGTAGTCTGACATAATTTGGGCGGCTAGATAATGGTCATCGTACCCATCGTCAAAGGTAAAGCTGACAATAGCTTCACCGATTGGCTCTTCAATACTAATGGACTCAAAGTCTATAGAGAGCTCTTCTCCGCCAATGTAAAAACCTAGTCTAATTATTTGATCTAATTTGGGGGTGCCATGAACGATAGCTTCTCCCATGGTAAAGGTATAAGTCATCCATGAGTTTGTTTGAACAGTATTGAAGTCAATATCAGTAAAGAGAGGGATGGGAATAGCAAAGAAGTTTTCATATCCAGTAGGGTCAGAGCTCAAACGAAGCTCGATTCCGGAGAGTTTTTGTAGGTCTGAGACCTTGAGTTTAACTTTAACAAACTTTTTATTGAATGATCGAGGTGATTCAAAAACTTCCTCAATATAAAGGGGCTCAGTATTTGAATTGATAAGAGCACGGTAAACCTGCTGTCCTGAATCTCCTTCAGCTTGGGAAAAGCTTCCACTCCATTTATTGTGAAAGTCCCATAAGGGTAGGGTTTCAGCTCTCAAGCTTAAAGAGATAATAAAGAAAATGAGAATCGCTAAGCCATCTCTCATAGGTTCCGCCTTCAGTAAAAAACTTTGTGTACCTGTGCTTATTAGCAGGAATGAACTTATTTTACAACGCGACGTGTAAGATGCAGTACTTACTATATATGTAATAAATTCAGATGATTAGTGTTCTCCTTGAAAAAGATGTTGCAGTGTGTTTAACAGTAGGTCTAGTTTTTTATGTGCATAACTTTCGGCGAAGTTGTGTATTTTTACTCGTAGCACACAACGCGGCATAGGGGCCTCTTGAACACACTTGAATCTGAAAAATATAGATTTCCAGACTTCTACCTTCCAGAGACGAGGAAGAAGGTTAATAGCTGGTGCATGGCCTTGGCGGCGATTATGCTCGCTTCTGGTGTGGGCATTTCTTACTTCTTATCAACCGGTCCTAAAGCACAGTCCGAGCTAATTTTAACGGTACTTATGGGCTATAGTGGACTTTCTTTTATAAGAATGTGCTTTTATCTTTTTGGAGAAGCAAAGTTCTCTAGGGAAAGTCGTTCGGTACTTCCCATTGCTAATATTCCTCTATTTCCCAAAATTTCAATTTTAGTGCCGGCTTATAATGAAGCCGAAGTTATTGAGGAAGTTATTCGAAATTACTCTCTCATTGAATATCCAGACTTTGAGATCATTATTGTCGATGATGGTAGCAAAGATGACACCTATGAAGTGGCCTTGAGAGGTGCTGAAAAATCAGCATTAAATATTTCAATTTTTCGCAAGCCTAATGGTGGCAAGGCATCAGCTCTTAATTTTGCTCTTGAAAAAGCGGACGGAGAGTTTGTTCTCTGTATGGATGCTGATTCCAAGTTAGCACCAGCAACCTTGAAATATGGCATAAGGCACTTTTTTAATAATCCAAACCTCTCAGCTGTTGCTGGAAAGGTTGAGGTTGAAAATACGGACTCCTTTATCGGTAGGATGCAGTACCTCGATTATCTCTTTGGTCATTTTCAAAAGAAACTTCTCTCCACTTATAAAACAGTTACAATCGTTCCAGGGCCTATCGGCCTTTTTAGGAAAAGCCATCTCGAGCAGATTGGTGGCTATGAAAAAGAGAATACGACCTATGCAGAGGATACTGAGTTAACCTTAAAGCTCCTCATTAGTGGTAAAGAAATTATATGTGATGATGGTATGATTGCTTATACGGAGGCTCCTACAAGCTATACAGATCTTTACCGTCAACGCTATCGCTGGACTCGTGGTATTTTTCAAGCAGTGATAAAAAATATGCAGGGCTTTTTAGAGGCTGAAGAGAAAAGAGGTCTTTTCCTTTTTACTTTTCTTTTGTGGGAACAAGTTCTTTTTCCTATTATTGATTTCGCTCTCTTGATTGTTTTTATACTTTGCTATTTCTTCTCGCCTATTGAAGCCACCGCCTCTCTTTTATTGCTCTACGTCTATGCCCTTGACTTTATTATGGCCGTCGTTGCCACTAAAGGGGAGAAAAGAAAGCTCTATTGGATTTTTCAGTCAATTTTATCACGCTTCTTTTATTCAAATATTCTTCTCGTTTGGAAGATGTCTGCTTTTTATGATGAATGGATCGCGCGCGGAATGACTTGGGATAAGTTAAGTAGAAGTGGTTTTTCAAATAAAGGATGTGGGGCTTAGAATGTTAATCTTTATTTTGTCCCAAATTATCGGTCTTATCCTCTTTGTTACTCTTAATTATGGGATAATCAGTTATATTCAATACAGAAAGAATCAGTGTGATAATAACGCTGAGAAGAAAGTTGAGTGGTTCTTTCTTCAAAATGCCCGAGTTGGGCTTTATATCTTTCTTGTTTTTGGTGTTTTTAATAGAGTTAGTACCATCAATGAAAATCTTAATATTGACTATACTTACGTCATCTTTCGGACTATTTTCTCCGGAGGAGAAATCACCCTCCTCTCCCTTTAGTTACAGAGAAAGTTTCTCTAGGTCACCTTTAAAAATTGGGTCAATAACGTACCCAAATGGATGTACCTTCTTCTCATTGAAGAGATAGCGCCATAAGTGAATATCGAAGACTTTTTGTTGGTGAGCGGCTTTAATAAATTGATTAAAACTCAAGCTTCTGAGGATTGCATTTGGCTTTTCCTTGGGGGGATATACCCATTGATAGGGGGTTTTTATACCTGACTCAGCGAGGGGAAAGCCAACCTCTGTAATGATAAGTTTCTTTTTTAGTTTGGATGCAAACTTCTTCAATTCAGTTATATTTTTGAGGTGGTGAGAAAAAAGATTCATCTCACTTGGACTCCCTGCTTTGAAAGGGGGGTAGTAGTTAATCCCAGCAGCATCCAAAAGGTTCCAAAAAGATACCCAGGTATATTCTGGGTTCTTTCTTTCATTTGGATTTCCATTAGCAGCGTAGATGACTTTCCCCTTAAAATGAGCTCTTACATTTTTAATAATTGAATCCCAATATTTCTTATACTTAAAGACGGAG
>Ga0136600_1000314_pt1 | contig 26779 bp, 21 predicted proteins | sample AntRauMFilla2698_FD_104634 | JGI IMG/M metagenome (GOLD analysis project Ga0136600, IMG submission 104634) | Saline lake microbial communities from Rauer Islands, Antarctica - Metagenome Filla 2 #698 | ecosystem: Environmental > Aquatic > Non-marine Saline and Alkaline > Saline | place...
AATTATTAACTCAGAGGTAGGCATAAAATTCATGATTCCAGTATCAACAGGGCCGCTTCTTATACACCAGCGCAGATACATATAAAGCCGTTTACAAGTGCTGTTCTTTTCAGAATTTGAAATATGTTTCCGTGTTCTTTGCAGTGCCTCAGGTTGAATAGCGAAAAACTCTTCGTGAAATATTGAAATTAACTCTCTGCTTTGAACTTGTGCTTTTTTGTAGCACATTTCCCAAAATCCTTCAAAAGATTGATATTTCTGATAAATAGACTGTAGAATTTTTATAAACCAATACATATCAACGGGCTTGAAAGTACGATGTTTAAATCCTTCAAGTTTTACCGCATCACTTTCACTGAAATTTTGAATAAAATTAGCGGGTTCGTAGTCCATTCTTTTCAAAAGATCATCTACTTTATTAATCACAATATCGCGCCTGCCCCAAGCCATTATAGCTGCAAAAAAGCCAGCTATTTCCTTGTCATTTTTCTCCTCAAAAGCATACATGAATTGAATAGGATCATCATCAATGAATTCTGGCTTTTCAATTTTGTTAACTAGTGCATCAAGCTCAGGTTTTAATTCTAAAAGTTTTTTTTTGGATAGAGGGCGTGGCATTAATCAGAATTAAGCTTTTCGGTAAGTACTTTATTTGCCTTTGGAAATGGATATTCAATCAACTCAGATTTTTCAACCCAGCGAATTTCCTGGCTACTTTTGGGTTTTGGTGTTCCTGATATTAAGGTGCATAAATAAGCATTCATGGTTATTGAGAAATGTGAGTATGTATGTTTAAAGCTCATGAATTTTTCAAATGCATGAACTTCTATATCAAGTTCCTCCATAAGCTCTCGTTCTACCGTTTGTGTGATACTTTCCCCTTTTTCCTGTTTACCTCCCGGAAATTCCCAAAGTCCACCAAGCATTACATCTTCAGGTCTCAGTGCAATAAGTACTTTCCCATCTTCTCTCTCAATAATGCCAACACCAATTTCTTTATGAGGCTTTTTCTTTGTTTTAGATTTGTAAGGAATTGAATCTGTTTTCGCTATTTTTGTAGCAATACAACCCGCCTGTATCGGACATTGATCACAATCAGGTTTTGTTGGTGAACAAATAGTAGCTCCCAATTCCATCATCCCTTGATTAAATTCCGCTGGATATTTGTGGCTGATTAGTTCATTTACTAATTCCTGAACCTGTCTGGTTGTTTTTGCACTGCGAACATCATCTTCTATTCCGTAATAACGTGTAATAACTCTGATTACATTTCCATCTACCACAGCATTTGGCTTGTTGAAAGCGATACTTGTAATTGCAGCTGCTGTATAAGGTCCAATACCTTTCAATTTGATAATCTCATCATATGATTCAGGTAGTTTACCATTAAAGTCTTCAACGATCATTTTTGAGGCCGCATGAAGGTTTCTGGCTCTACTATAATATCCTAATCCTTCCCAAGCTTTAAGCACCTGCTGTTGATCTGATTCCGCTAAGTCATAAACGGTAGAGAATTGACGCATAAAATTTTCAAAATAAGGCCATGCCTGATCAACTCTAGTTTGTTGAAGCATGATTTCAGAAATCCAGATTTTGTAAGGATCTTTTTCGCCTCGCCAAGGCATTTCACGTTTGTGATCTTGATACCAGCCTAAAAGGTTTTCTGTAAATTCTGAATTGCTAAGTGTTGACAAATCTAGTTTCCGTTCCCTCGAGAAATATCTAATACACTTAATGTTATATCCTGCGATGAAGCTGCTCCTAGTTGATCAGAAGCGATTACACGGAAAGTGAATTCACCAACTTGTCTGGCACTTGGTGTCCATTTAAACATTCCGGTCTCTTCATTAATAGTAGCACCTTCTGGTAGATCTACACCAATGTAGCGAATCAAAGTACTGGAAGGCTCTTCAGGATCAATGGCTTTTATTTGTAGCGTAAAAGGTTCATTCAATGCAATGGTAGATACTCTATTCGGACTAAATCTGGGTGGAGTATTAAAAGAGCGGACATCAACGGTAAAGCTAGTGCTATCGGTTTTACCTTTAGAATTAGTACCTACAATTGTAAACCAGTTCATTCCAATCTGTGATGAATTAGGCTGCCAGTAGAGTCCCTGCTTTTTAAGAGATGCATTAGTAACTCTTGAACGAATTGAAAACTTAACATCATTTGCAGAATGTCCGTTTTCAATTTCTAAACCAACTAAAAGGGCATTCGGGTAGGTAAGAATTTTGTTAGGTATCGCCTTTAATGCAAAAGGGCCTGTTGGCTCAGATTGTATATTTGTTTCGATTGTTGAAATTGCTACTCTGGTAACTTTGTCATTTTCTACTAACCATAATTTATCCCCACTTTTTGTGATAAAGTTACCGGCTTGTATGTCAGTTTTCCATGCAATCAAATTACCTTTATTGTTTGAATACCATAGCTTTCCGGATTCGGTACGAATAAAAGTATAATTTTTCCAGAAGTGGATAGTTTGAACTTTTTCGTTTACAGATCCTAACTTTCTACCTAATCCATTTGCTGTAATTTCAAAAACATCTCCTGTATCTGTAGCACCCCAGAGTTTATCACCATCTATAAAAAGATTGGTTAAGCGTTGAGATATATTTAAGCTGTTACTAAAAGTAAGCTTGTTATCCTGAGACTTGAATACATCTAATTTTGAATTTTCGGTGAGCACAAATAATTGGTTTGTAGCAGAGGAAGCAACTAGATCTATCACGGCTACATTTTCACCAACTTCTGAAATTAGAGTGATTGCTGAGTCTACTGTTTCTGGAGTTTCAAGAGAAAGAGACCCCAAACCTTGGTCGCCGAGAGCGATGTATAAGTTATTCTGCAATCTAACGTATGAAAGTGGTTTTGAAGGGAGTAATGTCGCTGAATACACGCCTAATACTGATGTAGGCTCCAAAATAGTGAGTCTACGATTACCGCCGGATAAATATGCAAAACGAACGTCTGCGGAAACTTGGTTACCACGACGTTGCATGCCAGAGGAAGTATATAGCCATTGTAGTTCATTTGGTTTTATCCTAAATACAGCCATTCCATCATCATCAGAAAGTATATATAAATGTGTTTCAGAAGCTTCAATTGCAGAAACATTCGGTATACTCATTAGTTCTGAATAGTCTTGTACTAATGCCTCATCCTGTGCTTGTACATTAACAGCTAGCAGAACTAAAAAAAGTAAGCTCACAATTCTATTAAATATCTTCATAAATCTTATAACCAATTATGTTTTTGATACCAGTGTATGGTTCTGGAAATTCCTTCTTGTAATGATACTGTAGGTTTATAATCTAGTTCCTTTTCAGCTTTAATTGAAGAACAAGTCCATTCTAATATCAACTCATTTGTTTTCTCTTTATTCACAACGGGATACTTACCTATTAATGATGCAGCATTTTCTACAAAGCTCCCAACTTTTTTCACAAAAGCAGGTTTTATTTTCAATTTAAAAGCTTTTTTGCCCATTACAGTAGAGGTAACGTCATGAATTTGATTCCAATTATAGGTATCAGGTCCAGTAATAAAATATGTATGAATACCAGTATCTGTTTTTTGGGATGCTTTAACAATTCCTTCCACCAGATCATCTACATAAACCATGGAGAGGCGAGGGTGAGTTCCATCACCGACAATCGTACTTAATCCTTTTCTAAAAGTTTTGAAATATGTAAAGATTTGATCCTCACGAGGACCATATACTGCTGGTGGTCGGATTATTTTAATAGAATCCTTTTTTCCAGCTATTTCCTGGATGCCTTGTTCCATATCTCTTTTAGACTTTCCATACATGCTTACAGGTTTATAAGCCCTAGTCTCATTAATTGGAGTTCCGTCACTTGGGCCTACAGCAGCAAGAGAAGAAAGCACTACAATATTTTTTACGCCATTCTTTTGAGCTATTCTAATAACATCTTCAGTGGCATTTACATTTGCTTGAGTAAACTCTTTTTGGCTCGGCGCCTTCACAATGGCTGCAAGGTGAAAAATTACATCTACACCCTTAATGCCTTTTGTGAGCGCAGTGATATCGTTTAAATCTCCAGGAATTCGTTTGAATTTCTTTCCTTCTAACCATTTGTCTTTTGTTCGTACCAGACAACGAACTTCAGTGAAGGTGTTATCAGCGATCAAACGATCAGCCAAATGACTTCCAATAAAACCTGTAGCTCCAGTTATAAAGGCTTTCATTAATTTCTTATATTCTTGAGTTATTTTTTTAGAACTTCTTAAATCTATAATAGTAAGATACACATCTGCTATTTGCTTTTAAACTTTTATGACAGAACTTCGAGTTGCACTTTTTACAGGCAATTATAATCACATTAGAGATGGTGTTTCTCTTACACTAAATAGACTGGTTGAGTATTTAGAAAGTCAGGGAATAGCTGTGCTTGTTTTCGGACCATCTATAAAAAATCCACCCATTAACCATAACGGAAAACTAGTAGTTACTCCATCTATACCGATGTTGGTTCCTGGAAGAATGGAATATAGAATAACCACTCACTTTCCTAAATCTGCAAAAAAGAAATTGGAAGAATTCAAGCCTACGCTAATTCATTTAGCAACGCCAGATGGATTGGGTATAGGCGCTTTAAAATGGGCAAAGAAGAAAAAAATACCAGTTGTTAGTTCCTATCATACGCATTTTCTAGCATATACAAGCTATTATTCGTTATATCTTTCCCCAGTTAAAAAGCCATTTGAATTATTGATGAAATGGTTTTATAAGAAAGTTCGCCACATCTATGTACCTAGTAAATCTATGATAGAAGAGCTAGACAGAATAGGGCTAAAGGGTGAAAAAAGAATTTGGTCTCGCGGTATTAATCTAGAGTTATTTAATCCTTCGAAAAGAGATATGGAATGGCGTAGATCTGTAGGATTTAAAGATGATGATATTGTGGTTACTTTTGTATCCAGACTAGTTTGGGAAAAGGAATTGGCTACATATATAAAAAGCGTAAAAGCTCTTCAGAAAATAAACCCAAAAGTTAGAGCGCTTATTGTTGGGGATGGGCAGGCGAGAAAAGAGGCAGAGGATAACTTTCCTAGTGGACATTTTACAGGTTTTGCTACTGGTGAAGATCTTGCCAAGGCTTATGCCAGCAGTGATGTTTTCTTATTTCCATCACATACAGAAACTTTCGGCAATGTAACCCTGGAAGCTATGGCGAGTGGGTTACCATGCTTGGTGGCAGATGCAATTGGGAGCAAGTCGCTGGTTGAGGATGGTGTAAATGGAAAGTGGGCTGAGAAACAGAATCTAGAGGACTTTACTAAAAAACTTGAATGGATAGTTGAAGACTCTGCACGAATGAAAAAGATGGGTGAAAAATCCCGAGAAATGGCTATGAAGTATAATTGGGACGATATAAATGCTGGTTTGGTAAAAAACTACCAGGAAGCAATTGATATGAAAAACCCAGATAAAAAGTAATTAGCGATTTGCGCATCCTATATATCTCACATCTCCATCCTCCTGAAAATGCTCCTCTTGAAAATATGGGTGGGATGCAGCGTGTAAGTATGCAACTGGTAAAAGAGTTAAGCAGTAAGGATGACATTGAGATTAAGACTGTAATCCAACATGCTCCCTGGAAAGGTATTGAGATTAAAACAGTTTTTTTCTTATTAAAGCTGATTTTCAAGCTTCCTAAAATTGTAGATGAATTTAAACCAGATGTAATTTTATTCTCTTCCATGGTGACTGCTTCATTAGCAAAATTTACTCGGAAGAAGATTTCAGTGCCAATGGTTACTATAAATCATGGACAAGATGTTAAAATGCCAATTGGTGTTTATCAAAATTTTGTACCTAAAGTTTTTGAAGCCCTTGATGGAGTAATATCTGTATCAGAAGCAACGCGTCAGGAATGCATAAAACGGGGAATGGATCCTCAAAAAGGCGTAGCTCTGCCTAATGGTTTTGATATGACAGATTTTAAGGACGTTCCGGATAAGGAAATAGCTAGAAAAGAAATTGAGAACATCTTTGATTTAAATCTAAACAGCACATTTTTATTACTTACAGTTGGTAGACAAGTAAAACGTAAAGGTCATGAGTGGTTTATTAAGGAAGTGCTGCCATTAATAAAATCGGATGTAGTTTATCTGGTAATTGGTGATGGACCAGAGCATGAGCGTTTAAAAGAAGTTACAAAGAACTCTGTGGTAAAAGAGAAAGTGTTATTAGTTGGAAAACAGTCTGATGAAGTATTAAAAAAAGCATATGCAGCATCTGATGTATTTATTATGCCAAATATCCCTATACCTGGAGACATGGAAGGTTTCGGAATTGTATTGTTGGAAGCAAATCTCGCGGGGACCGCTGCAGTTGCTTCAGACCTAGAAGGTATCAAGGATGTGATAAAGGATGGTCAGAATGGATATAAAATTGAAGTTAGAGATAGTAAAAGCTTTTCAGAAACAGTAGATAATCTACTTATTTCAGAAATTGACAAAATAAGTGCCCTTTCAAGGAACTATGTACTCGAAAACTTCGCTTGGAATAAAGTAGCACAACAATATATTTCTTATCTTAAAGAAGTAGCACAAAAAAAGAACAGGATAGCCTAGTTAATATCTTCATAATGAAAATTTGATAGAATATTAATACTAAGTATATTTCGCTGTTATAAAAGAATTTTTGAGGATATACCGTATGGCAGATACGAAAACTGAAGTAGCCAAAAACGACATTTTTGCAAAAGCATTTAATTACACCAAAGCTGATGAAGTTAAGGCAATGGGATTATACCCATATTTCAAACCGTTAGAGGCTACAGACGGAACTATTGTAGAAATTGAAGGTCGTGAAGTTATCATGGCAGGTTCAAATAATTATTTAGGACTTACCAACGATATAAGAACCATTGAAGCTGCTCAAGCTGCAATAACAAAATATGGTACTGGTTGTACGGGTTCTCGTTATTTGAATGGAACTTTAGATATTCATATCGAGCTTGAAGAGAAGATTGCTACATTTATGGGCAAAGACAGTTGTGTCCTGTTTAGCACTGGATATCAGACAAATGAAGGATCTATACAGACAATAGCACAGCGTAATGATATCATTTTCTCTGATAAAGATAATCATGCTTGTATTGTAATGGGTACGTTGAGCTCAAATGCTAAGACAGTCCGTTATCACCATAACGATATGGATCAGTTAAGAAAATTACTAGAAAAAGCTGATCCTGATGCTGGAAAAATTATTGTAACCGATGGTGTTTTTTCGATGTCAGGTACATTAGCTAAGGTTCCCGAGCTTGTAAAATTAGCAAAAGAATTTGGAGCAAGGTTATATTTAGATGATGCTCATGCTATTGGTGTAATTGGAGATGGTGGACGTGGTTCGGCTTCAGTTTTTGGATTAACAGATCAGGTTGATTTAATAAGTGGAACATTTTCTAAATCATTTGCATCATTGGGCGGTTTCATTGTTGGTGACAGAGCTGTGATAGAATATATTCGCCATACTTCACCAGCACATATCTTTAGTGCATCAATGCCTCCTGCAAATGTTGCAACTGTACTTAAAGCTTTAGAAATTCTTCAAGAAGAGCCATGGAGAATTGCTCGATTGGAAGAAATCTCGATTTATATGAGAACAGAGCTTAAAAACCTTGGTTTTAATGTTTGGTCCAGTGAGTCACCTATCGTTCCAGTAGTAATTGGTGAAATGATGGATTGCTTTAGATTTTGGAAAGATCTTTTTGAAGAAGGTGTGTATGCTAATGCGGTTGTTCCTCCGGCAGTTCCAAAAGGACAGTCGTTACTTAGAACAAGTTACATGGCAAGCCATACCAACGAACATTTAGACAGAATTTTAGAAGCATTCCGTAAAGTTGGATTGAAGCACGGAATCATAGACCAAAACGGTCATTCAGCTAATTAAAATTTACTGAAGTATGAATACCAATGGGGTTACCATCGTTTCTACAAACGATGAAAGGAAGCAGTTTATTGAATTTCCCTACAAACATTATATAGATAATGATGTTTGGGTTCCTCCACTAAGAATGGATCAGAAAAAACTGATCGATACCAAAAAAAATCCCTATTTCGATAATGCTGAAATAGCATTATTTATAGCTGAGCATAACGGTGAAATAGCTGGTAGAATTTCTGCGGTAGTTGATCATAGGTTTAATGATCATCACGGTACAAAAACTGGGCATTTCGGGTTTTTTGAATGTATTGATAATCAGGAAACTGCAAATCTCTTATTTCGTGTAGCCGGTGATTGGTTAAAAGATAAAGGGATGACAGATGTGCTGGGGCCAGCTAGTCCTGGAATGATGGATACTATTGGTCTTTTAGTTGATAATTTTGATAAGCAGCCTTACCTGCTTATGCCATATAATAAACCATATTATCAGAAGCTTATTGAAAATGCGGGCTTTAATGAAGATATGGAATTGCTAGCTTTTTATGTAAATAAAGAGGATATGGACTTATCCAGGTTCGATCGAGCTCTAGATATTGTATACCGAAGGTATCCTACGTTGAACATTCGTCAGGTAAACATGAAGAAGTTAAAGGATGAAGTAGAGATTGTAAGGAATATATATAATGAAGCCTGGAAAGATAATTGGGGCTTTCTTCCGCTTACCTATGAAGAATTACAGCATACGGCTAAAGACTTTAAAATGATTTTAGATCCTGGTTTTGCCCATATTGCAGAAATTGAAGGAGAGCCAGTTGCATTTTCTATTGCACTATTAGATTACAATCAGATATTTAAAGAGATGAATGGTAATCTGTTTCCATTTGGGATATTCAAGTTCTTATTTGGCAAGAAAAAGATTGATCGGTTAAGAACTGCATTACTAGGTGTATTACCGAAGTATAGAGGAAAAGGGATAGACGCTTTACTAACACAAAAAGCATTAGTAACAGGTATTGAGCAAAATGTAACTCAGTCTGAACTTAGCTGGGTTCTAGGAACGAATACAGAGATGATACGACTTGCTGAGCGTTTAGGCGGAAAGATTGACAAGACATATAAGATGTATCGCAAAAATCTGTAATAGTCTTAAAAGTGTAAAATCCATAATTTTCTGTATAGAATATCCAAAACCAATATTTAGAACATTTTATTTTCATATTATAATCAAGTGAAAATTTCTACATCATATAAATTCATATCAACTGTATTAAGCGTGAGTATCATTCTTAGCTTTACTGTTTCCATTTGTTCGATGGACTCAATGGAAGAAATGTGTGATCAAATGATGATGGAACACAGCTCTATGAGCGAAATGGCACATTCTGGCAATCATAATGACATGATGCATGAAAAATCCACTTCAAATACTACTGATTGTCTAATGAACATCGATTGTGAATGTACTACAGAAGATGATTTAATCGCTACCATAGCGCCAAATGTGCTATTGAAGACAAATATTTCTCCAATCCTTGTATCTTTATCTGAAATAAGTACTATTGATAAGAATATTTCTACAAAAGATTTAAACCTTTCTATTCAAAAATATTACTCGCCACCACCTCTCTTTCTGGCGAACGAATCCTTCCTTATTTAGGAAAAACTACGTCTTTTATTCCCGTCAATCCTGTGTAAGTAGGTATCTAGATATATAAATGTCCATTGCTATATGTATCTGAATCTCGAACTCTTTTGACGAGATGACTAATTCGCAAAAAGAATTCATTCATAGTTATTCTTAATTCATACAAATGTTAAATAAAACCATACGTTTTTTCCTAGAAAACAAATTAGTTGCCGTTCTTCTGTTGCTAGTTTTAGTTGGATGGGGATTAGTTACTACTCCATTTTCTTGGGATCTGGACTTTTTACCCAAAGATCCTGTTCCTGTTGATGCCATTCCCGATTTAGGGGAAAATCAGCAAATCGTCTATACTGAATGGGTGGGGCAATCACCACAGGATGTAGAAGATCAAATTACCTATCCGTTAACCGCTCAGTTACTCACAGTTCCTGGCGTAAAAACGATTCGTAGTACTTCTATGATAGGGATTTCAAGTATCTATGTGATATTTGAAGAAGGCGTAGAGTTTTACTGGAGTCGATCTCGAATACTTGAAAAGCTAAATTCACTTTCAGCAGGTACGCTTCCGAATGATGTTCAACCTGCCCTTGGTCCTGATGCTACTGCTTTAGGACAAGTTTTTTGGTATACCTTAGAGGGAAGAGATAAAGAAGGAAATCCAGCAGGAGGATGGGATACTCAGGAACTTAGAAGTATTCAGGACTTTTATATTGGTTATTCACTTTCTGGGGCAGAAGGAGTTGCAGAAGTTTCTCCAATTGGAGGATTTGTTAAAGAATATCAGATTGATGTTAACCCAAATACACTTCTAAACTATGATATTTCCTTAACTCAAGTTTTTGATGCTGTTCGAAATACAAATGCTGATGTAGGTGCACAAACCATCGAAATAAATAATGCTGAATATTTGGTTCGTGGACTTGGGTATATCGAGAATATTGAGGACATTGAAGAAACCGTCGTTAAAGTAGTAGATAATGTACCTGTTCGTATCAAAGATATTGCGTTTGTAACTACTGGACCTGCTCAACGGCGCGGAGCTTTAGACAAAGGCGGAGCGGATGCCGTTGGAGCTGTTGTAGTTGCTCGACAAGGAGCGAACCCCCAAATGGTTATCGATAATATTAAAAGTAAGATCGATGAACTTTCTCCGGGACTTCCTTCGAAAACTATGGATGACGGTACTATTTCAAAAGTAACGATTGTACCATTTTACGATCGTTCGGAATTGATTGGAGAGACATTAGGTACTCTGGAAGAAGCTCTTTCTCTCGAGATCTTGATTACCATTATTGTAATTGTAGTGATGGTGATGAATCTCAGAACTTCATTCCTGATTTCAGCAATGTTACCAGTTGCTGTTCTTATGACGTTTATCGCTATGAAGTATGCCAATGTCGACGCCAACATTGTGGCACTTTCCGGAATCGCTATCGCCATTGGTACCATTGTGGATATGGGTGTGATCTTGTCAGAAAATATGCTCCGGCATATGGAGAATATGAAAGAAGGAGATTCTCTTCTTGAAGTAATTTATACCGCTACGGTTGAGGTTGCATCAGCGGTGATAACTGCCGTTTCTACAACTATCGTAAGTTTCTTGCCGGTTTTCACGATGATCGCTGCAGAAGGGAAGTTATTTAAACCACTTGCTTACACAAAGACTTTCGCGCTGATCGCTTCCATCATTGTAGCCATTACGTTGATCCCACCTTTTGCTCATTGGGTGTTTTCAATCAAAATAAATAACCGATTGGTTAAAACGATTTGGAACGGAGTATTAGTTCTAACCGGACTAATTGTTCTATTTCTCGGGCCAATTTGGGCAGCACTTGCTTTAATTGGATTTGGACTGATAAATGGTGCTACATCATTTCTTGATTCTGAATATGAATCCAAAATTCCTTTGTTCAATAACATTCTAAGTGTAGTTATTGTGACTTGGCTGTTGGCTAAGTATTGGCTTCCATTCGGTCCTTCAGTAGCGCTGATATGGAATTTGATATTCGTTGTGTTATTGATTGGTACAATCTTAGCATTCTTCTGGTTGGTGATTCGAAACTATGAGAAACTCATCGCTTGGTGTTTAGACCATAAACGGACTTTCTTATCAATACCCACCTTTTTTGTAGTATTAGGAGTTATGATCTGGCTTGGATTTTCGAGCGTTTTTGGATTTGTAGATAAAGGGTTTGGTGCAATTGGGGTAGATGTCAAGAGTACGAAAGTGTGGACTTCGGTTTCACAAACATTTCCAGGATTAGGTAAAGAATTTATGCCAGCATTAGATGAAGGTGCTTTTCTTCTGATGCCAACTACAATGCCTCATGCGGGTATTGAGGAGGCTAAAGATGTGGTGAGAAAAATTGATATGGCAGTTTCATCTATTCCAGAAATTGAAAAAGTAGTTGGCAAACTAGGTCGTACAAACTCAGCTTTAGATCCGGCACCTATTTCGATGTACGAGAATTTAATTCAGTATAAATCGGAATACAAGACCGATGAAAATGGCCGAAGAATCCGCTTTCAAGTAAATGCTGATGGAATTTTTGCCAAAGATACAATTGGTGAATTAATTCCTGATGAAAATGGAAAGTACTTCCGCCAATGGAGAGACCATATTGAATCTCCTGATGACATTTGGGATGAAATTGTAGCCGCAACTAGAATTCCGGGAACAACTTCAGCTCCTAAACTTCAGCCTATTCAAACCAGATTGATTATGCTTCAATCAGGAATGCGAGCTCCGATGGGAATCAAAGTAAAAGGGTCAGATCTTGCCATTATTGAAGATTTTGGGCTTGCTTTGGAAGATGTTCTAAGATCAGTTCCAGGAGTAAAACCTGAATCAGTTTTTGCTGATCGTATTGTTGGTAAGCCTTATCTCGAAATTGACTGGGATAGAAAAAAATTAGCACGATATGGTCTTACAATCCAAGATGTTCAAAATTTTGTGAAAGTTGGAATCGGCGGAATGCAGGTGTCTACCTCTGTGGAAGGTCGTGAGCGATATCCCATTCGGGTTAGATATGCCCGAGAGCTGAGGAATGATCCTCAGGCAATTTCTAATATGTTAGTTCCAACAAAATCGGGACTTCAAATACCATTAGAGCAATTAGCAACAATTGAATATCGCCAAGGTCCGCAAGCAATTAAAAGCGAAGATACCTTTTTAATTGGTTATGTAATTTTCGATAAAGTGGATGGAATTGCTGAAGTAGATGTTGTTCGAAATGCGCAGAAACTAATTTCAGAGCGTATCGAAACTGGATCATTGGAAGTGCCCGCCGGTATCAGCTTCGAATTTGCTGGCAACTATGAAAACCAGGTCCGTGCAGAGAAACGACTGAGTATCATATTGCCGATTGCCCTCTTTGCAATTTTCCTGATCATGTACTTCCAGTTTAAATCAGCAGCTACAACCGGAATGATTTTTACAAGCATTTTTGTGGCGTGGGCTGGAGGCTTTTTAATGATTTGGCTATACGGTCAGGGTTGGTTTTTAAACTTTGAGTTATTTGGACAAAACCTTAGAGATCTATTCCAGATGGGCACGGTGAATTTAAGTGTAGCCGTTTGGGTAGGGTTTATCGCTTTGTTTGGAATTGCATCGGATGGCGGAGTAGTTATGGCGACCTATCTGGATCAGCTTTTTGAGAAAAGAAAACCCACTAATAAAGAAGAAATAAGATCTGCTGTAATTGAGGCAAGTTCAAGAAGAATTCGTCCGACATTAATGACAACAGCCACAACCATTCTGGCACTAATTCCAATTCTAACATCGACAGGTCGTGGAGCAGATATAATGGTTCCAATGGCAATTCCGAGTGTTGGCGGGATGTTACTTCAGGTTATTACACTTTTTGTAGTTCCTGTATTGTATGCCATGTGGAAAGAATTTCAATTAAAAAGGAGCTTGAAATGAGAATATTATTTCAACAAAAATATTCAGATTTAGGTAAAGTACTATTGCAGCGCAGAGCGATGGAACGAGGTGAAATAAAAACTGGATATTCCGACGCAGAGCATCGGAACGAGGAGATAATAAGAGATCAAAAAATTCTTCCTTCGAAAAGACTTCAAAATCAGCTTATAGCGGATTTTGTAAAAAAGTCCCCTCTTGAGAGGGAATTTAGCCCGCCTGCCAAAGTCATGTCTGCAAGCCAGAAGTGCTTTTCGGCACACAAACTTGTACGGCGGACAGGGGATGTGTTTTTAATGCTCATTATCTTGGTGTTATCTTCAACGGTAAACGCCCAAACTCTTCAATCCTACCAAGAAGAAGCAGCGCAGAATAACCCTGAGTTAAAAACATCTTTCAACAGATATTTATCTGAATTGGAGGATCGACCTCAGCTAGGAACATTACCCGACCCAGAGGTAGCATTTGCCTATTTTATCAGTCCGATTGAGACCAGACTTGGGCCACAAAGAGCTCGGATTTCTGTAACCCAAATGTTTCCGTGGTTTGGATCCCTGGCCGATAAGAAATCGGTATCTGAATCAAATGCTAAGGCGCAGTTCGAGCAGTTTCAAGAGCAGCGTAATCGGATATTTTATCAAATGGAAATGATATGGAGCGATTTGTATGAGGTTAATGAAAACATTCGTATTGCTGAAAAAAATCTGAGCATTATAAATACACTGCTTGAAATAAGTTTAAGCAGATACGAAAATGGATTGACTTCTCAGGTTGATGTGCTTCGGGCCCAGATCGAACAAGAAGATCTCAAAACTCAAATTGAGCTTCTTAAAGATAATCGCACACTTTTGACTCAAAGATTTAATGAACTCAGAAATGTCGATGAAGAATCGGCTGTTGCTATTCCAGACGAGCTTTCGAAATCGGTGGTTTTAAAAAACAAAGAAGAACTCAGATCAACTATTATTCAACAAAACCCGAATCTTAACAAACTTAGATTTCGTGAAGAAGCTTCGAAAGAATTGGTTTCTGTAGCTTCAAATGACGGGAAACCATCTTTTGGAATTGGGTTCGATTACATAGCTACCGGTGAGCGAACAGATGTTGCAAATCTGCCAGACAATGGAAAAGATGCCTTTATAGCCCGAGCCAGTTTTAAAATCCCACTTTTTAGAAATAAATATAACGCGAAAGTACAGCAAGCTGAACTTAACCTAAGCTCGGTTCAGCAAGATATTATTTCTATGGGTAATAAATTAGAAACAGATCTAAATAGAGCTCTTAGAGATCGAAATGATGCACAGAGAAGATTTAATTTATACGATACCAAGCAAATTCAACGCGTTGAACAAGCCATCAACATAATGATGAAATCTTATTCTTCGGATGCTTCAGATTTTGAAGAGATTCTCAGGCTACAACGTAAGCTACTAGACTATCAGTTAAAACGAATTCGGGCTTCAGCTGATTTGTACACAGCTAACAGCTATATCAACTATCTCTCGGGTGTAAATAACATCTCCAAAAACGAAATTAATTACTAAATCAACTATTATGAATAATCTAAAAAAATACGGCCTTTATATAGCTATCGGAGTTGTCGGGATTCTTATCGGAGCTTTGATCTTCGGAGGTTCAGAAACAAAAGTAAAACTTCAAACTTCAGATGAACACGTTGCTGAAAGTCATACCGATGATCAAGGCAATGTTATCTATTCTTGCAGTATGCATCCAAGTGTGCGACAAAATGAGCCCGGCGATTGCCCTATTTGTGGGATGGAGCTTATTCCTGTAAATGACAATTCAAATGCTGATGGGGATCCGAATGAATTGACGATGTCGCTGGCGGCAATGAAATTAGCTGAAATTGAAACTTCAGTAGTTCGATCTGGAACTCCAGTATCAACTATTTACCTGCCTGGAAAAGTAATGGCTGATCAAAATATGGTATCTAGTGTTACGTCACATTCAGCCGGTAGAATTATAAAATTATATGTGGATTACGTGGGTGCCTATGTTAAAAGTGGGCAAGAAATCGCCTCCCTTTATTCGCCAGAGCTTATTTCTACACAGCAAGAATTTCTGCAAACTGTAGAATTTAAAGAACAAAATCCGATGCTATATAAAGCAGCAAGGAGAAAATTAGAGCTACTGGAACTCCCTGATGCAACTATAGAGAAGATCGAAAAAAGTGGTGAGATAATGACTGAAATTGATATTGTTTCTCAAGCCACCGGATATGTAACAAAGTTGAATGTAACACGCCAAGAGCATGTAAAACGTGGATCCGTACTCTTTGAAGTTGCAGACCTTTCCAGTGTTTGGGTGATGTTTGATGCCTATGAATCGGATCTGTCTTTAATTGATGAAGGACAAAAAATTAATTTCACTACTGCGACTTATCCCGGTGAAAAATTTGAAGGAACAGTGAGTTTTATCGATCCAATAGTTAATAATATTACCAGAACGGCTGATGTAAGAGTACAGACGAATAACCTGAATCAACGACTAAAGCCGAATATGTTGGCCGAAGGAATATTGACTGCCAATATCTCTAATCAGAAATCATTATTGATCCCCAAATCAGCAGTGCTTTGGACAGGTCCTCGTTCTATCGTTTTTGTGCAGCTTTCAGATACTGAAAAGCCAACGTTTATTGCCCGTGAGGTTACTTTAGGAAAACGAGTTGGGAATCAATACATCATTCTAGAAGGGCTTGAGACGGGTGAAGAAGTAGTAACGCACGGAAACTTCAAATTGGATGGAGCAGCACAACTCGCTGATAAGTTGAGCATGATGAACCGAAATCCAGGCACAGGTGCCAACAGAACTGGACATGAAGGGCATACGATGGGAACCGAAAATTCTGATGAGATGCAGATGAATTCTCCTTCAATAAATAAGGAAGTGAGTAATGAAGATCACTCGGATCATCAAAGTAAGGAAACGGAGGTGAAATCGGTTTCTTCGGAGTTTAAATCACAATTGAATGGAGTTCTTCAAGAATATTTGATTTTGAAAGATGCCTTAGTACAATCTGATATTTCAAAAGTATCAGCATCTGCAAAAGACATTCAGAAAAGATTATCTAATGTAGATATGAGCTTAGTTAAAGGAGATATGCACGTAAAATGGATGTCACATCTTGAAAAGTTAACGAACTCAAGTGCAAATATTGAAGAAGCTTCGAATTTGAATACTCAACGAACCGAATTTCTATCCTTATCCCAAGCATTGATAGAAAGCGTAAATACATTTGGAGTTGGGGGAGTGGTTTATCAACAGTTTTGCCCGATGACAGATGGTGGAAAAGGTGGGTATTGGTTAAGTGAAACAGAAGAAATTAAAAACCCATATTTCGGCAAACAAATGCTCAAATGTGGCGAGACTATTCAAAAAATCGAATCATAAAATATAAATCAACAACACAATGAAAACTTACTTAATTACACTGTTAGCACTATTTCTAAGCTTGGGCAACATTCAAGCACAAGAGAAGAAAGAGCATACTAATGATGAACTTTTATCAATATTGATAAGTGAATACATGGATCTCAAAAATGCTTTGGTAGCTGATGATTTTGAAAAAGCTCAAAAACACATTGTGAATTTGACGAAAGAAGTAAAATCAAATAAGGAAATGAATGAGCATAAAACTCGTCAAGAAATGATTGAATTATATCAAGTAAAAATGTTGGCTGCGGTAGAAAAAGCATCGTCTGCTAAAAACATCGAAGAACTAAGAAGTACGTTAGAAGGAATTACTATGGAACTCGTGAAAGCTGTCGAAAACCGGGGATACGATAAAAGTGCCCTCTATGTACAATTCTGCCCTATGGCGAATAATGGAAAAGGAGCTAAATGGGCGAGTGATGAAGAAGAAATCAAAAATCCTTATTTCGGCAAAAAAATGCACAAATGTGGTGCAACTGTTAAAACTATAAACTGATTTAATTATGGAACATGAACATCACCAGAAAAATGATCACACAGATCATAGTAATCATCATGCACACATGGCTCAGGATTTTATAAAAAGATTTTGGATATCACTTGCACTCAGTTTACCAATTATTGCTCTTTCGCCAATGATTCAAAGCTTTTTGGGTATAAGAGACACCCTTTCTTTTGCAGGTGATATCTATATTTCAGCTCTACTTTCGAGTATTGTATTCTTCTACGGAGGCTGGCCTTTTCTAAAGGGGCTTGTAGATGAGCTTAAAAATAAGCAACCAGGAATGATGACCCTTATTGCCATTGCCATTACAACAGCATACGCATATAGTATGTTGGTGGTTTTTGTTGTTGAAGGGAAAATATTTTTCTGGGAACTGGTCACTCTTGTTGACATTATGCTAATTGGGCACTACATCGAAATGAAATCGGTGATGAGTGCATCCAAAGCATTGGAAGAATTAGCAAAATTAATGCCTTCTGAAGCTCACTTGATTCAGGAAGACGGTTCAACGAAAGACATAGCCCTTGAAGAATTAAAGAAAGGCGATCGAGTACTCATAAAGCCAGGTGAAAAAATTCCTGCTGATGGTTTCGTTATAAAAGGAAAGAGCTCTGTTGATGAATCGTTAATGACTGGTGAATCAAAGCCGGTGAACAAGAGCGAAGAGGATGAAGTAATTGGCGGATCCATAAACGGAGAAGGGTCACTTACTATTGAAATTGACAAAACTGGAAAGGATTCATTTTTATCACAGGTTATTGATCTAGTAAAACAAGCTCAGGATAGTAAATCGAAAACACAAGACCTTGCAAACAGAGCAGCATTCTGGTTGACTTTGATTGCTCTTGGTGCCGGAGCGATTACTTTTTTTGTTTGGACATTCCTCACTTCTCAGGATTTTGTTTTTGCACTCGAACGTACGGTAACAGTAATGGTTATTGCTTGTCCTCATGCTCTTGGCCTAGCGGTTCCTTTGGTAGTAGCTGTTTCAACAAATCTTGCAGCAAAAAACGGATTTTTGATTAGAAACAGAACGGCATTTGAAGATGCAAGAAATTTAGGGGCAGTCATATTTGATAAAACAGGAACTCTTACTAAGGGAGTTTTTGAAGTAACCGAAATACTCACTTTTACCGAAGATTATAACAAAGATCGATTATTACAGCTTACAGCATCACTTGAACAAAATTCAGAACATCCTATCGCTCAGGGAATTGTTAAAGCAGCGGACTCTCTTCTCGAGGTAGATGACTTTAATTCAATTACAGGGAAAGGAATTGAAGGCAAGATAGATGGACTTTCTGTAAAAGTAGTAAGTCCAGGCTACCTTAGAGAAAATAATATTGAATTACCTGATGATCAATATCAACAGCTTTCGGAGCAAGGAAAGACGGTAGTATTTGTCATAATAGAAGACAAACTGCATGGAGCTATTGCCTTGGGCGATACAATCAGGGAAGATTCCAAAGTGGCCATAAAACAGCTTCACGAAATGGGTATTGAGTGTATCATGCTTACCGGAGATAACAAACAAACTGCTGCTTATGTAGCTAAAGAGTTAGGCTTAGATGACTTTTTTGCTGAAGTACTTCCCAACGAAAAAGCGGAAAAAGTTAAAGAGGTTCAACAGCGAGGGTTGAAAGTAGCGATGACCGGCGACGGAGTTAACGATGCACCTGCACTCGCACAAGCAGATGTTGGAATTGCCATTGGTACTGGCTCTGATGTTGCAGTAGAAACAGGTGATATCATTCTCACTCAGAGCAATCCTAAAGATGTTGCGGCATTAATTGCACTTGCTAAATCAACCTATAAAAAAATGGTACAGAACCTGTTTTGGGCAACCGGTTATAACGCAGTAGCTATACCTCTAGCCGCAGGCGTACTATTTACATACGGTATTATTCTAAGTCCTGCTTTAGGGGCCGTTTTAATGTCGGTAAGTACAGTGGTTGTAGCTATAAATGCCCGAATGTTAAAATTAGAACGATGAATTTTCTAAAATCAAAACAAGAGACTCATGGAAAAAGAAGAGAACATTACCAATAAAATTAGCAGAAAAACATTTTTTCGCTATACTGCAACTATTGGAGCTGTTGCGGGGATGTCAACCATTCTGCCGGCATATGCTTTTTCAAGTTTCAAAGAAAGAGATGTCCTAGAGCCATCCGGTGCAGAAAATATACTAGATTTGACCATAAGTGAGATTCCAATAGAAATCGACGGGAAAAGGTCTAAAGCTATTGGAATAAATGGTACAGTTCCAGGGCCACTTATTCGTTTAAAAGAGGGTGAAGATGTTCTTCTTAGAGTTAAGAATGAGTTGGGTGAAGATAGCTCTATTCACTGGCATGGAATTATTTTACCGTTTCAAATGGACGGAGTGCCAGGTGTAAGTTTTGATGGTATTAAACCGGGAGAGACTTTTGAGTATCGATTTCCTGTAAATCAAAATGGAACATATTGGTACCACAGCCATTCAAAATTACAAGAACAGTTGGGACATTATGGACCTTTGATCATTGAGCCAAAGGATAATGATCCAGTAGAATTTGATCGGGAATATCCTATTCTATTATCAGATTGGACATTTGAGAGTCCTTATGATGTTATGAACAACATGAAAAAAATGGACGGCTACTATAATTTCCAAAAGCGAACTTTTGGTGAGTTTTTCAAAGATGTATCAGAAGATGGTTTTGTCAGTGCATTTAAGAACTATACATCTTTTGGACGAATGCGTATGAGTGCAACTGATCTTGCAGATGTTACGGGCGCAACTTACACCTACTTGATGAATGGACGAGGACCAGAATCGAACTGGAATGCTTTATTTAAAAAAGGGGAAAAAATTCGATTACGATTTATCAATGGTTCTGCGGGATCGATTTTTGATGTTCGAATACCTGGTCTAAAGATGACGGTTGTTCAGGCAGATGGTCAGAATATCGATCCAGTTTCTATAGACGAGTTTCGGATCGGAATAGCCGAGACTTATGATGTAATTGTTGAACCCAAAGAAGAAAAAGCGTTCACAATATTTGCAGAGTCATTAGATCGGAGCGGATATGCACGTGGTACATTAGCTCCAAGTGAAGGAATGGTTGCAGCTGTTCCTATTCTTCGTCCACGCCCAACACGCTCCATGAAAGATATGGGCATGAATATGAATATGGGCGATATGAAAAAGAAAGAAAGTTCCATGAACGTTGATAAAATGGAGGGCATGGACCACGGTGAAGATCATAAAAAAGAGGAAATGAACCACGACATGATGAACATGTCAGGAATGAGTTCAGGACCAGTAAAGCATGGTCCAGATCGACACGGACTTGGGGCTGTGGGAATCGCTGACAACCAGTTTAATCGATTAAACGAGCCAGGTATTGGTTTAGGAAATGATGGCCGAAAAGTGCTGGTGTATAATGATCTTAAAAGTCTTGAGCCAAATATCGATAATAGAAAACCAGAAAGAGAGGTAGAGCTTCATCTTACCGGAAACATGGAACGCTACATGTGGTCTTTTGATGGAAAAGAATTCAATGAGGTGGATGGGCCAATTGCGTTTACCCAAGATGAACGACTTCGTTTAATATTAGTAAACGATACCATGATGGAACATCCTATACATTTGCATGGAATGTGGATGGAGATGGAAAACGAAAACGGTATGTATAATCCGCGTAAACATACATTATTGGTACAACCGGCTCAACGGATTTCCGCACTTATTACTCCAAGAGATAAAGGAAGATGGGCGTTTCATTGCCACATTTTATATCACATGGAAATGGGAATGTTTCGTGTTGTACAGGTTAGCGATAAAAATGGGGGGATCTACTAATGAAACCATTACGTGAAATTATAAAGAGAACTCAAAATATTTTCAGCAATAATACTATGCTAAAACGCAATTTTAGAAAAATCGCCATTCTATTACCCATACTAATTTTAACTGGTAATTCGGTGATAGCTCAAAAAGCTCCGGAATTCAGCAATAAGATTCTTCCCGATAACAAAACCTATTTCTACTTTGTGGCAGATAGACTTGAATACTATTCTATAGAAGGCTTCAACCCAATTATAGGTGATGTTCAAGGTTATATCGGAAAGGATTACAATAAATTCTGGTTTAAAGCAGAAGGGGAAGCACTTACTTCAGAAAAAGAAGGAGAAATAGAATTTCAGGGGCTCTACAGTCGTCCAGTAACTGCCTTTTTCGATGTTCAGGCGGGCCTAAGATACGATGTAGCCTATAACAGCATTACTAGCAGTTCAAGAGGTTTTGCAGTTTTGGGTTTGCAAGGTTTGGCTCCATATCTGTTTGAAGTGGATGGAAGTATCGCGATAAGTGAAGATGGAGATTTGTCTGGTAGTTTTGAGGGTGAGTTAGATTTGTTAGTTACTCAACGGCTTATCATTCAACCCCGACTTGCTACAAGTGTTGCGGTGCAGAAAGTAGAAGAGTTCGGCGTAGGTTCAGGGCTCAATAATATACAGCTCGGCTTGAGACTGAGATATGAAATTAAGCGACAATTTGCTCCCTATGTTGGAATTTCATGGAATAGAAAATTAAGCGAGACAGCAAATCTGGCAAAACTTGCTGGTGCAGATGCAAGTGTTTTCGGAGTGGTTGCTGGGGTAAGACTTTGGTATTAAAAAATTAATGGAAGGGAGTTTTATAAATAATAACAAAAAACAGGTTTTATGAAATTAATAAAAGCATATATCAGACCAATTTTACTTGAAGATGTTTATAAGGCACTTCGGGCAAAAGGCCATTGCTGTATCACCGTATTTAAAGGTGAAGGTGCAGGCCAATATTCTGATCCTGATAAAGAACATGGCTCGCTGAATTTTCCAGCTATGCATTCCCACGTAGTAAAAATTGAGATTGCTGCAAAAGAAGCCAGCGTAAAATCAATCATTAAAACAATTCGACAAACAGCGGCAACAGGTTCTTCTGGAGATGGAATTATTTTCATCTCTCCCATTGAATATGCAATGCGCATAAGAGATGGTAAAGAAGGACAGGAAGTTCTTTTATAAAAAAGGTGAACAATATGAAAAGACATTATTTCTGGATGATAATTGGATGTGTTGTACCACTCCTGCTTATTTTTTTAGCACCAAGCTTTGGGCTCGAGAACTCAATCTCATTCTTTTTATTCATCCTCATCATGTTTGGTGCTCATCTTATGATGCTTCGTTCCCACAACGGACATAATCACAAGGACACCAATTAATAAAAAACACAGGAGACAAAAATGAAAAAATTAAGTATAAAACGACTTGGAATGGCATTTGGATCAACCGGAGCTATACTCTATTTAGGATGTATACTGCTCATGGTAACAGTAGGTAGAGAAGGAACTATTTGGTTCTTCAACAGCCTACTTCACGGTCTTGATACGACTTCAATCATTAGAATGGATGTTCCTTTTTGGCAGGCACTATTAGGTATCGGTCAAACTTTCATACTTGGTTGGTTGATTGGTGCACTTACAGCGACTATCTATAATTTTGGATTGAATAAAGAAAATAACTAATGAAATATACTAATCAAGGCATCTAATTTATTACAGCCCAACGATTAAGTATATATTTATGTTATAATAAAAACAGCAAAACAATTAACAGGAGAACAAAATGAACTATCTAAATAAAATAATCTTAATAACAATATTAAGTGTAACTATGTCTGGTCTAGCTATGGCTCAGGACCATAAAATGAATAAAAAAGATCAGAGCCAAATGATGGAGATGATGAAAGATTCAACCATGAAATCAATGATGATGGATCAAATGATGAAAGATCCACAAATGCGTATGCAAATGATGAATAAAATGATGGAAACTGACTCTAAAATGGGTATGCAAAATGCTCAGAAAATGATGCAGAACCCAAAAATGAAAGAACAGATGCAAGCTCATATGCAGATGATGCAATCTATGATGGATGGCAAGCAGATGGATGAGTCTAAAATGAAAGAGATGATGAATGATCCCAATATGAAAATGCATATGATGTGTATGCAAATGATGCAAGGAAATATGGAAATGCAAAAATAATCAGGATCAGAACATAATCACTAATTATTAAACGGTGCTTGGTGTGCTTAATACCAAGTACCCCTTTAAACAAAATAACTATGCATTGGACAAATGGATTTGGAGGAAGTGGGATGATGATTTTTTGGTGGCTACTGATAATTGTAATCGTTTACGGATTATTTCAATTCTTCAGAACTCGCCAAAAATCTAATTCCAATAAACAAGAAAGTGCTCTTGACGTTTTAGAGAAACGATACGCAAAGGGCGAAATCACTAAAAGTGAATTTGAAGAAAAGAGAAAAGACATAAAAAATTAAAAAAGGGATATACATGAATTACCATATATCAAAACACGTAAATTATAGTTTTGACGAAGCTATAATCAAAGTTACAGAAGAATTAAAAGATAAAGGCTTTGGTGTATTAACAGAGATTGATGTCAAAGAGACACTTAAGAAAAAACTAGATGTAGATTTTAAAAAGTATAAAATTTTGGGAGCCTGTAACCCAACTTTTGCCCATCAAGCATTATTAAAAGAAGACAAGATAGGCACCATGCTTCCTTGCAATGTAATTGTGGAAGAGCATGAAGATGGAAAAGTTGAAGTATCAGCCGTAAATCCTATGGCATCCATGCAAGCTGTGGAGAATGAAGAATTAGGACCTATTGCAGAAGAGGTTCAATCTAATTTGGCTCAGGTAATTAGCAATATCTGATATAAACCGACATGAATAGGAAAAAATTTATACGAAATATAGGTTTGGGAGCTGGTGCATTAGCTTTTTCTCCGATTCTTTCAGCATGTTCAAAAGAAAAATTTGTTGGTATTAGAGATTTCCTAATTCCTTTACCCGTTGCAGTCGAAATTAATGCTTTTGCGTTTTCATTATCAGCAGCTAAATCAACTTCAGATATTTCAAAAGACATCCGTTTGGAAGGGTTTCAAATTAACGAAAGCTTCCCAAGCCCCACTATCCGAAAGGCTAAAGGTGATTCAGTTGAAATCTCTTTTAAAAATGGAATAGGACAAGAAAGCATCATTCACTGGCATGGATTTATTGTTCCACCCGATATGGACGGACACCCTCGGGATGCTGTTTCTTCCGGTCAAAATTATGAGTACAAATATACGTTGAACCAGCGAGCAGGAACGTATTGGTATCATCCTCACCCAGATAAACTTACCGGAGAACAGGTATACAAAGGAATGGCTGGGTTCTATATTATTGAAGATGAAGAGGAAAAAGCTCTTAATTTACCATCAGGCAAATTTGAGATACCGTTATTAATTCAAGACAGAAAAGTGAACGGCTCCGGAGAAATTATATTTAACCCTTCCATGTCTGAGAAAATGATGACGGGTATTCTTGGGGATCAGATCTTAATCAATGGAGCACCCACTCCATATCATGAAGTTGAATCATCGGTTTACAGGTTAAGATTATTAAATGGCTCAAATGCCAGAATTTATAACATAGCATTTAAAGACAATACGCCATACACCGTTATCGGAGCAGATGGTGGATTGCTCCCATCAGCAATTGAAACAACAGAATTACTACTTGCACCGGGAGAAAGAGCTGATATCTTGGTAGACTTTTCAAAGTTTGCGAATAAAAGTGTAAAACTTATTAGCAAGATTTTTGAGATACAATCTTCTGGCGGAATGATGGGAGGAGGATTGGAACAGGGCACGGGTTTTTCGCTCATGGAATTTAGGATTAACAAACCTACTACCGGCGCTCCGTTTTCAATTCCCAAAAAACTTTCAGAGTCGAATTTCCCCACTCGATCGCAGGCTTCAAAAACGCGTGAAATACTCCTTTCAATGCAAATGATGCAAGGTCATACTATTAATGGTAAACGTTTTAGTATGAACAGAGTAGATGAGCAGGTAAAGCAAGGAGATACCGAAATTTGGGAGTTTGTTAACGAAACGAACCAACCTCACCCAATGCATGTGCATGCTGTTCAGTTCAAAGTACTCCAACGTACTGGAAATAGAGGAATAATACCCACTGAAAAAGGATGGAAAGATACCGTTTTGGTAATGCCTAATGAGCGAGTACAAGTGATTATGAAATTTACTTCTGAGAAAGGATTATACGTTTTTCATTGCCATAATTTAGAACATGAAGACAATGGAATGATGGCGAACTTTGAAGTTATTTGATTATAGAAATTAAATAACTGATTATATATGATAATAGATTAACTGCGTTCAAGAGCATTTGAAAGATGTTCTCTACAAAACTAACTACATGCTACTAACATGAACGATTTTATAGAACTTTACGGAGAGTCAGCTAAAACAACGTTAGGTTTTTTCTGGAAGTCAGGATGGGCGTTCATTCTTGGTTATTTTGTATCCGGAATGATACAATCCTTTGTTCCGAAAGGTAAAATGACCAAGTATATGGGAGATGCAGATCTTAAAAGTATTTCGCTTTCCACATTATTCGGATCCGCTTCATCATCTTGCTCATTTGCAGCATTGGCAGCAGCTCGTTCTTTGGTAAAAAAAGGAGCGCATTTTGTAGCCGCAGTTGCTTTTATGTTTGCCTCTACCAATCTGGTGATTGAACTAGGAATTCTAATTATGATATTTCTTGGGTGGCAATTTCTTGCTGCTGAAATTATTGGTGGACTTATTTTAATTGCGATTAGTAGTGTACTTATAAAACTTACTTACCCTAAAAAATGGATAAAGGAAACACGTAAAAAGCTTGAAAATGAAGACTCTTCAGTGGATGATGATTTTAACTGGAAAGAGCGTATCACCAGTAAAAAGGGATGGCATTTAGTTGGCCAGAAGTTTGTAAATGATTGGAAAATGGCATGGGAAGATATTTTGATTGGATTTACTATCGCCGGTTTTGTAGCTGTTATGGTTCCTGCCGATTTCTGGTCAGCGCTTTTTCTGGCTGATGCTATATATTTACCCAGCTGGTTGGTAACACTCGAAAATGCTTTAATTGCCCCTTTTGTAGCTGGTGCTACCTTCATTGGTTCGATGGGAAACATACCTTTGGCAACGGTACTAAATGAAAATGGAGTTATGTTCGCCGGAATAATGGGCTTTATTTATTCCGATCTGATGGTTCCTCCTTTGATTCATATCAATGCAAAATATTATGGCTGGAAAGTAGCTTTATATATCGCCGGAATTATGTTTGTAAGCATTGTAGCAACAGTATTGATTTTGAATAGTGCTTTTTCATTTTTGGGTATTATTCCCGAGTCAGCAAAAGTTGTACAGGAAGTTACACAGTTTAAAATCG
>Ga0136600_1000316_pt1 | contig 26732 bp, 25 predicted proteins | sample AntRauMFilla2698_FD_104634 | JGI IMG/M metagenome (GOLD analysis project Ga0136600, IMG submission 104634) | Saline lake microbial communities from Rauer Islands, Antarctica - Metagenome Filla 2 #698 | ecosystem: Environmental > Aquatic > Non-marine Saline and Alkaline > Saline | place...
ATAACTTTCTTAAGTCCAAGTAACTTGGCGTTGTCGTTAGAATCTGATCATCAGTGATTTTACCATTAAAAAATACCCCCATCGTTCCAAGATAAAGGCTATCGTAGCCTAATAACCTTGCGGCCTCTGCGAAAAAGAATGCTGTACTCGTCTTTCCATTAGTGCCAGTTACTCCAAATAACTTCTTCTTTTTTTCAGACTTCGGATAAAAGTAATTAATTAGTTTTTTTTCTAGCGTTGAAATTTCATCTAATGATGCCACAAAAGAGGTAATGTTCTTAAGTGAACATTCATATGGCGATACGATCGCACCCTTAAACTGTTGCGGTAAAGCTTTTCTTAAAAGCTCTTGTTGTTGCTCTTCGCTTTTTGCTTTTATGAGTAAAATATCTTCTGGGCCTGCAGATTGCACAACATTTGCAACTCCAGTCGGGTGAAAGTTTAAGTTTGAAAAAACTTCCTTAATCATATTTTGGCGGGGAATACTTTAGTGTAACTCTGTCTACTCCAGTGAGAATACTTCCACTTGCTGGAGACTGGCTTTGAACTACGCCAATACCTTTATTTATTATCTTTAAATCTAATTTCTTAGCAAGACGAGCACTCGACTTTTTATCTAGACCAATAAAGTTAGGAACCTGAGTTGATGAAATTATACGTGTAGCACTATGTTTTACATTTACACTGTCAAATTTGTTTCTTTCATTTTCTTCTCCAATGGCCAAGCTTTCGAAGTCTTTGTTTTTAAAAAGTAAATATTCAGTTATCTTCTTAAACACAGGGCCTGAGACCAAGTTACCATAGTAATAACGTCCCTTTGGATTATCTACATATACATAAACTACAAATGGTTTTTTTACTTTGGTGGGAAAGCCAATGAAACCAGACACGTATCCTCGATAGCCGCCCTCAGGAGCAACTCTTTGGGCAGTACTTGTTTTACCTGCTATCGTAAACATTGGTACCTGTGCTTCATCCCCCGTACCATCTTCTACGGCCTTTACCAACATCTCTTGAATCTTCTTTGTTATATCTATCGACAAAAGTGGTCGAGGTTTTTCCCTCTCATTTCCATTTTTAATAATCGTTGGTTTTATATACAAGCCTTTATTAGCTACTACGCTGTAGGCTGCCAGCATCTGCATTCCTGTTGTCGCAACACCTTGACCAAAGCTTATATTCGAAAGACTTAATGGCGAGACATTATCTTCATTAGTGAAGATTCCTCTTGATTCCCCAGGTATTTCAACTCCTGTTTTTTCTCCAAAGCCAAATTTTTCAATTGTCTTCTTAAGTCTTGGAAAGGTGAGATCAAAAGCCAGCTTTGTCGTTCCAATATTAGAGCTAAAGCGAAGTATCTCTTCAACAGTTAACCACTCATAAGACTTCTTAGAGTCAGACTCTGATATAATGTGGTCCCCAACTTTTAATTGGCCTCTTTCACAGAAGAAACTTGTATCCTCCGTGGCAATTTTATTCTCAAATGCTGATGCAACCGTAATAGTTTTAAAAGTAGAACCGGGCTCAAACGGATCAGTGGCAAAGGACAACTTGCGAGACTTTGGAGAGCTCTTACTTACATGGTTTGGATCGAAAGTAGGATAATTACCGACAGCAAGGATCTCACCAGTTTTGGCGTCCATTACCCCAAAGCCACCACCATCCGCATCATGCTCATCGATCGCTTCTTTTAAATATTTTTCTGCTGCAGCCTGCAAGTCCTTATCAATACTTAGGTGAATATCTTTAGCACTTGATCCCAAATCTTGGGACTCAAATTTAATCGGACGGCCCTTGGCATCTTTTACGTATTTTACGACCTTGGGTTTTCCCTTAAGGTCATCGTTATAGAGATGCTCTATACCAGCTAAGCCTATGTTATCAATACCAACGAAGCCGAGTAGCTGGGAGGCGACTTCATGATTTGGATACAACCTCTTAGGAACAGAATCTATATATATTCCGGGAATATTTTTTATGAGCTCAACTTGTGCTTTTGAGAGTTGTATTTTTCGTGCGAGCCATGTGTATCTCTCACGGCCCTTTGTCTTCCTTAGAAGATCTGAGTAAGTTAATTTAGGAAGAACTCTCGCAAGCTTCTTAAAGGATCTTCTTTTATTTTTTAAATTCTTTGGGATCGTAAAAATACTATACGTCTGAATATTTATGGCGAGTGGGTTTCCTCGACGATCATAAATATTTCCTCGTTTTGGGTAAACCGTAATTTCTCTGAATATTTGACTTTTGGAGCGCTTAATTAAATCTGTACGATCTACTAACTGAATTTTTAAGGCTTTACCAATAACTAAAGTAAACCCAATCAAGAAGCAGCAAAATAAAAAAATAATTTTATTTTTTAAACTCTTTTCCATCTATTTAGGTAAAACTATGATTTGTCTTTGTTTTGGTTGGCTTAACTCATACTTATTGGCCATCTTCCTAAGTCTTTTTACACTCAGTAATCTGGCCCTCTTTGCCTTAAGCTCTTTATTATCCAGAACGACCTTTTCAATATCATTGTTCACTGCCGTGATCTTATAATCAAGCTCAACTCCTTTCATTCTAAATAGAACGAAGAGAAGTCCTAAAACAAAGAAAGTTAGGACGAAGGGAAATACCTGGTTAGATAAAAGAATGTTTTTAAAAGAATTAAGAGGGCTAACTCTATTTTTTCTCGCCGTTGTTGCCAAAAACCACTCCTTAGTTTTTGTACTTGTTCTTATTAGGCCATTTTTCTAATCGACGCACTACTCTTAGTTTAGCACTTCTTGAGCGAGAATTTTCAAAAATTTCCTTTTCTGAGGGTAAAATTGGCTTTTTTGTTAAAATTTCTACAGGAATGTCCGCCTTCATTAAATCCTTGAAAGAATGTTTTACTATTCTGTCCTCTAAAGAGTGAAAGCTAATCACGGCAAACAAACCGCCTATGCTAAGCCTTGGGACTACCTGACCAATAATCTCGGATAAAACGTCCAATTCCTCATTTACAAAAATCCTTAAAGCTTGAAAAGTTTTTGTAGCTGGATGAGTTTTTCCGAAACGCATTTTTTTGGGATATGAATGGAAGCAGATGTCCTCAAGATCTTTAGTTGTAGATATTGGACTCTCTTCTCTTTTTTTAAGAATATTATCAACTATTCTTCTACCTGCTTTTTCTTCTCCATACTGAAAAATAATTCTTTCTAACTCTTCTCTACTAAAATTGTTAACGACTTCCTCAACAGAGGGTCGACTTGAACTGGGATTCATTCTCATATCGAGTGGCCCATCAAAGCGAAAGCTAAAACCTCTCTCTGGAGTATCAAACTGATGAGAGCTTACGCCAGCATCAAGGATGACCCCATCAAAGTACTGTTGTTCACCTAGAACACTTTCAAAGTCTCTAAAGTTAGATTGTATGAGAGTGGCCCTTTCTTCGAGTTCATTATTGGTTAATATGACATTCCCATTCGTTATGGCCTCTGGATCTTGATCAAAACCAACAATACTTGAATTAGGAAATTGCTCTAACAAAGCAATTGAATGGCCGCCGGCTCCAAATGTTAAATCACAGAAGTTTAGACTTTTCTCATGATCAAAAGTCTGCAAGAAGAGTTTTAAAATATCCTCTTTCTGCACACTGTAATGTTTTCCGTAGGTATCTGACATTTACTATGAGAGCAAGATTTCCAGCGTTTTACGTTGCTCATCAGTCCAACGATCCTCGGGGGTCATTACACCTATCTTGTTTTGTTTCTCAAATGCGAATTTATTTTCAGAAATCTTGGGTAGAACGTTTTTCAATAATTTTTGAGCCGCTTTGTTATTAACTGTCATAACTCTCATTATTTCATCTACAGTACAGTGTTCATCCTTCCATGCATCAAAGTCAGTAACCATAGCAATAGTTGCATAAGCAATCCCAGCCTCTTTTGCTAAAAATGACTCTGGTACATTTGTCATTCCTATTACTGATGCCCCAAATCCTTTATATAAATTTGACTCCGCTCTTGTTGAAAACTGGGGCCCTTCGATGCAAATATAAGTGCCGCCGTCCGAATGAGAAATCTCTTCGCTCTTACAGCCCTCTAGAAGTATCTTTCTCAACTTTTCCTCAATAGGGTCTGCACAGCTAACATGACCTGCGATACCATTTTCAAAAAATGTTCTGTCTCTTTTACCTTTGGTCCAATCAATAAATTGATCAACCAAAACAAAGGTATTTGGAGGAAGCTCTTCTTTAAGGCTACCGACGGCAGAGATAGAAACAATATACTCAACACCCATTTTCTTTAAAGCAAAAATATTGGCCCTATAATTTACCTCTGATGGTAGAAAGGTATGATTCTTACCATGTCTTGGTATAAAGAAAAACGTAACATCATTAAGTTTGGCTTCTAAAACGGGAGAGGAGGGTTTTCCGAAAGGTGTTTCAACCTCGTGTTCTGAAACTATTTGAATTTCATCAATATTATAAACTCCGCTTCCGCCGATAACCCCAATATTTCCACCCATTAAAGACTCCAGACTTTCTTTTGATTAATTGTTTTTTGACACCTCGCGGAGGTATACTATGCTTTTAGAGTGGCAAATTATATCATATTAAGGTACATATTTTGACCAAAAAATCTGACTTTAATGACTTTCTATCTCGAAAAGGAAAGCGCTTAGAAAATCTAAGTAACGCCACCAAAGAATCTAAAAAAGATATTATTAAAGGTCTTAAAAAGTTTATTCGCTCTCCAAGCATCAAAAGTTACTTACTACTAAATAGAAGTTTTCTTAATAGTGCTACATGGCTCAGTAAATCAGCAGTACGCTTAATAAAACCCTTTGAGCCGTCATTTAATGACAAGCTAAATTACCTTCGGTCTGAGGAAGCTCAATACATTCTCAGACGAGTTAAAGATAAGAAATCCATCAGTTATAAGAAAGCAACATACAATCAAATATTTAAAACCATTCTCTATGATTTTGAAATTTCTCATCTTGATAAGACCTACAACAGGGTTTCACAAGTTCCTCAAATAGACTCTTCGGTGCTTCTGGTCTCAGGGGTACTAAACGAGATGTTCACTACCCCTGCATTTGACCGAGGGGCAAAGTATATAAAAGAACATTACAATATTCATTATAATTATTGTCCAACATCAGGCACCAAATCCACACATGAAAACTCCAAAATGATTAAAAAACATATGGAGTCCCTACTGAAAGAAAATGAAAGTGTTTTTGTTTTCGCTTACTCTAAAGGCGGAATTGATTTCTTACACTTTCTAAAAGAGCATGGAATGCATTATGGCCAATATATAAAAGGCCTCTCAACAGTTGCAGCTCCAATTCTCGGAAGTGAAAGAGTTAACCACAAGTTACTCAAATTTTTTAATCAACTTCATCGTTTAGAAGCCTCTAAAGTATATCAATTATTAGATCAAAATTTTGATATTCTTTTTAAAGAATTCCAAAAGAGCTTAAGTAGTGAATTCCAAGAGAACTGGTTCCAAGAAAACTATTCCTATCTTCCTAATAATATTTTTTACACAGCTCTCGCCCTAGAGTCTAATTGGTATGACAGTCACGCCTGGATGATACTTACCAAGCTGTTCTTTCAATCAGAATCGATCAATGATGGGATTGTTGATGCAGATAGAGCTCTATACCCAGACTACTTTAACGGTATTAACCTTGGAATTATTAACGGGCATCATCTGATTGGAACAAGGAGTTCTGACTTTGTTCAAGAAGCACTGATTGAGGCTCACATTGTCTTCTTAAACTACCTTGGACTTTTAAACTAATCCAACCCACCTTTAAGGTTCATCAAAACAAGCTTTGAGACTTCTTTAAGTGTTTCAAAGACTCCTTCACCGTTTACTGCAGCACCGGTAAATGAGGGTGCGTCCCACTTGTTCAATTTCTTTTCCAAGTCTTCAACTGGCGTGACATTAGGTAGGTCTCTCTTATTCCATTGAAATGCCAAGGGTATCTTATTAATATCCATGCCTTGTTCAATAAGGTTTTTCTCTAATCCTTCAAGACTTTCAATGTTTGCTTCCATCTTTTCAAGTTGAGAGTCTGCTACAAATATTAAGCCATCGACGGCTCTTAAGATAAGCTTACGACTTGCTTCATAGAAAACTTGGCCAGGTACAGTATAGAGGTGAAAGCGAGTCTTATATCCTCGAATTTCTCCTAGCTCCAAAGGAAGGAAGTCAAAGAATAACGTTCTTTCATTCTCTGTATTGAGCTTTATGATATTACCTTTATTATCTCCGCTTGTTTTCTTATAAACATGTTGAATATTTGTCGTCTTACCGCCTAAACCTGGGCCGTAATAAACAATCTTACAATTAACTTCTTTTTTTATGTGATTAACAAAAGACATATTATATCCCAGCAAACGAAAAGAGATCATCCAACTCTTTATCCGTTATATCCTTAAATAAGATCTCATCATCTTCTCTTTCTTCAATGATTGAAACTTCATTCATGTGTGTACGTAATTTCTTTGCATAAAGTTTTATTTTTCCTGGGTTCTGTTCATTATCAAACATAAATGCCCAGAAAAGCCTTCTATTCGTTTCATTTGGTGGAAGAATGAAGAAACCAGACGAGGTTGTCTGATAACTTAAAACAACTTCCTCTTTATTATCTTTTCCCATCAGATCGGAGATAGAAGCCGAAGCCTGAAGCAGACCAGTCATTAGCGCACCAAAGGACTGTATTGCTCCCTTTTCATAATGCCCGCCTATCTTTGCCAACACTTGCCCCTCTAAGGTAATGGCCAACACGGCTGTTTTAGAGAGAGTGCCTTTACCCTTAAATTTATTAAAGTGGTCCTTAATCCTCTTTTCAAAATCCATATCTACAACCTCTTTCTATTTTCTAGGGCCTTAGAAATTGTTAAGGAATCAAGATACTCTAGGTTGCCACCCATTGGTATACCAAAACCGATCCGTTCCACGTTAACCTCTTCTGGCAGTTCCTGATGAATATAAGAGCATGTTGCATCCCCTTCAACAGACGGGTTAACGGCAAGGATAACGTCTTTAATTCCGTCCCTTGATATTCTTTCAATAAGTCTTGGTATTCTCAGCTCATCAGGTCCCACACCAAGAAGAGGGTTAAGCACCCCTCCTAAAATATGATAAGTCCCTTTAAATGTCCCACTTCTCTCAATCGCAATAAAGTCTGTTATTCCCTCTACCACACAAAGGTTTGGAATTTCTCTCCGAGAAGAATCCTTACAGACGGAGCATAGGTCACCGTCTGTATAAAAACCACAGACTCCACAACTTGAGAGTTCACCCAAATCAATGAGGCTTTTACCTAGACCATATAATTGACTCTTATCCCACTTACATATTGTTAAAATCTGACGAAGGGCTGTCTTCTCTCCAACGCCTGGGATTTTTGTCATTTGTGATACTGCTACTTTTAAAGACTCTGGAAGTTCCACTATCTATTCCTAAAATAACCCTGGGATACTTAAACCACCCGTTACTTTTGACATTGCTTTTGACACCATATCTTGAGACTCCTTAACTGCTTGGTTAACAGCAGTATGAACAAGCTCTTCCAAGGTTTCGACATCGCTTGGATCTACGCACTCTGGATTTATTTTAAACTCGGTGATCTCTTGCTTTCCATTTATTTTTATTCTAATCATCCCACCGCCACTTGATGTTTCAATTTCTCGTGACTCCAGCTCCTTTTGAAGGGTCGCCATTTTCTGCTGCATTTGTTGAGCTTGCTTCATAAGTGCATTCATATTCTTTGCCATACTTTACTCCTCATCCATTTTTACTTTATCTACTTTTTTCCCAAACAGCTTCTCTGTTTCTTTTACGACAGGATGCTCTCTTAATATTTTTTCTTTCTCCTTAAGCTCTTCTTTTCTCTTTTCTTCAAGGAGTTCCGATTTTGATAGAAAATTCTTCTCTTTAGCCTCTTCACTCGTCAAGTAATCTAATTCTATTTTTGCCGCCGTAACTTTAAAGAAGCTCTTCATTAACTCATTAATTTTTGCAACCCCTTCACCAGATATTAAATGTTCATAGAACAACTTTGAGCTTTCGCTAAAGGCATATCTTATAGTTGCGCTATCTTTAGTTAAAACAAGAGGGGAGGTTATATTTCCTTGTTCCAACTGAGCTGAAATTGCCGGAATCTCCTTTTTTAAATAATTCTCAAAGACATGCCAATTTAGCTTTACCGGCTGACTAGAATAGGGGAGTGGTTCCTCAACAATTTCTTTCTTTGGCGAATGATCTTTCGCTTCATCCTTTGCATTATTATTTTGTGGAGTTATTTCAGGCTTTTTTTTTAATGCCTCTGTTACTATAACCCCAGTTCCACTTAGAATTTCCGACCTTCTCGCGTGCTTTAAGAGAATTATTTCACATACCTTCTCGGGGTAAATGGCCTCTAAGCCCCAGGAGAAGTCTTTCGTCATAGACTCAAAAAGCCAAAAGACTTCATCGATCGTCACTTTTTTTAAGAACTCTATACAATTAGGACTTAATCTAAGCATTACTGGGTCATCAATATTTTGAATAATCTCGTAGAAAAAGCTTAGAAGGGGTCTTGCAATATTCTCTGGAGAGATATTCTCAAACAATAATTGGCGGTAGCTGGCCGAAACTTCATGAACGCTTCCCAGAATGATTCCTTCACAGAGTGTCTTAATACTGGATGTTTTAGCCAGACCCAAGGCGGTTGAAGTGATTTCTTCAGTGATTTCTCCATCACTTGAAAAGCATAAGACCTGATCTAATAGAGACAAGGTATCGCGGAAACTGCCACTTCCCTGAATCGCAATTGTTTCTAGGATTTGATTATTCTCAAACTTAATTCCCTCTTTCTCAGCAATTAAACTTATGTGAGAGACAAGGGACTCAACTGAGGCATTGCGGAAGTCAAACCTTTGGCAGCGAGAAAGTACTGTATCCAAAAGCTTATGGGGCTCTGTCGTCGCCAAAATAAATATGACGTGCCCTGGTGGCTCTTCGAGTGTTTTTAATAAGGCATTAAAAGCACTCGCACTAAGCATATGAACTTCATCAATAATATAAATCTTATAATTTCCAAACGTTGGTAAGGTCTGGACGTTATTTATAAGGTCCCTAATATGATCAACACTATTATTTGAAGCGCCATCAATTTCAAAGATATTCATTGAGCTTCCGCTCTTAAACTCTTCACAGGCCCTACAAGTTCCACAAGGGTTACCATCATCTGCTCGATCAAGGCACCTCAAGCTTTTTGCAAAAAGCCTGGCCACAGAAGTCTTCCCAATACCGCGGGTACCAGTCATTAGGTAAGCGTGTCCCAAACGATCTTTAGTAATGGCATTAATCAGAGACCTGGTCACATGCTCTTGACCAACAACATCTTGAAATTTTTGAGGTCGCCATTTACGCGACAGTACTTGATACGCCATGTTATTTAGGTGCCACCTGAGTCTATCTAAAGGCTTTTATACTACCGATGAAAATTAGGGGTGGCAAAAGATTAAGGTGGCAGCCAGGATACAAACACATCGCCTCTACAGTTACCGTTGCTTCCTTCCGGACCTGGCGGAGTTCACCAAGAAAGCGATTGCTGACCCTGACTACCGGTGCCAAATATAAATGAAACACCAAAGCGCTGTCAATGGAAGAGGGCCAGAGATTAAGAGAGAGGCCTAATTTGAAAATGGCGGAGGACACTGAAAGCGATAGCTTTCAGCAAGAATAGACAAGCCTTAGCGCTGTCGTAACTGATAAGTATCCGTTATTCAGAATTTTAGATAAAAAATGGCGGAGGACAAGAGATTCGAACTCTCGAAGGGTTGCCCCTTACACGCTTTCCAAGCGTGCGCCTTAGACCACTCGGCCAATCCTCCGCATTTTAAGAGCCAAAAAATTAGCACAGGCGCATGGTAGTGTCTATTTATGGACGATTCTTATAAGTGTATTGAGAGCGCTTGGTCTTAAAGAATTGGCTTAACTGACGCGAGGTTCCAAAGTGATTAATACCACCCGTTACTGAAAACTTATGATTTAGTCTCTTATCATCATGAATGTTGTAACCAAGGGATAGCGCTCCAGCTTTTTTATCATAAGCGCCGAAGTAGAGATGCGATAGCCTTGCGTGAAGAATCGCACCCATACACATTAAACAGGGCTCAAGTGTTACAACAATGGAAAAGCCATTCAGCCGCCATTGCTCAATTTTTTGAGTAGCGGCTTTTATGACTTCTATTTCAGCATGAGATGTTGGATCTGCTAATTCTTCTTTTCTATTTTCACCAGTAGATACGATTTTTCCATCTGGATCTAAAATGCACGCACCAACTGGAACCTCTCCGGCTTTGGAGGCTTTCTCAGCTTGCAGCTGAGCCTGGCCCATAGCCCAGATTATATCTTTATATGACGGTCTCTTCACTCTTAAACTTTTTCTTTTGCTTTAACTTTCTCTCACTTTTCCAAAACGCAACAAAGCTTTTGAAAACAGCATCATCACTATTTTCATCTAAAATAAATTTAACACCATAATTAAATGGTCTACCGAAGCTATACTTTCTTCGTGACATAATCTCTGCCTTAAATTGCATGTTGGTTAACTCACCAAAGGGTTCAATTGTAATAATCTCACCCAAAGCAAGTTCCTTAAAAAGTGCCACACAACCTGCTTGTCGCCGGAGATCAGTAAGTCTTCCCTCTAAAGAAACCTCATCTTTTTTTACCGTAATTTTTAAGTCGTCTCGGTAACGAAAATCATACTCCCACCAACTCACAACTGGATAAAATATTGGTGTCCACAAAGAGTAAGCCTGAAGGCCAACAAGAAACCCAGAGGCAATAAAGGAGAAAAAGCTTAAAGAAAATAGGGACTGATCAAAAGCCTTAAGAATAATAAAGAAGCCGAGTAAGCCCAGGAATGTCCAAAATGAATAGAAGAGGCGCTTTAATAGCTTTTTAAGAAAGGTTAGGTAAATTGTAAAAAAGGCAACGTTTAAAATGAGTGTAAACCAAGCTCCACTTTCCATGGCCTCATAAAAGAAGCCCAAGAATAAGAAAAAGAAAATGCCCCAAGTAAGGACTTCGTGACGATCAATTTCTTGCTTAAGTTTTAAATAGTTTAGCGAGAGCTTCATAATGAGTATTATAAACGATTAAAAAAGAATATGTGAAAAATGGCGCACCCTGAGCGATTCGAACGCCCGACCTTCTGATTCGTAGTCAGATGCTCTATCCAGCTGAGCTAAGGGTGCGAAAATGGCGGAGATGGTGAGATTCGAACTCACGGTACCGGCAAACCGGTACGACGCCTTAGCAAGGCGCTCCCTTCGGCCACTCGGGCACATCTCCAAAAAAAAATGGCGGAGGACACAGGATTCGAACCTGCGGACCCGTTAAGGTCAATGGTTTTCAAAACCACCGCTTTCGACCACTCAGCCAATCCTCCGAGAGCTACACAATATAAGCTCTTGCCTCTTAATTGACAATATCTTGTACAAAATTACCTAGATAAGGCCCGAATTTGTCCTTCAACCTGCGCACGGTCCGGCGCGTTAGGATATAATTTAAGATAAGTGCCGAACTCTTCAATGGCCAGACCACTTTGACCTATACCTTGATAAATAAATCCTAGCTGCTTTCTTATCTCTGGGTTACTCGACTGCTGCTTCTTTGCTCTTAAATAAAGTTCTCTGGCAATGTCATAATACCTTTGATTAAGCTTAATCCACCCAAGCGCCATCAAAGATTCAACATTGCGAGGGTCGATGGAAATGGCCCTCTCTAAGCTTTTTATCGACTTGTTATATTTCCCGAGAAGACGATATGTTTCTCCAAGAATATAATGGCCGTTATAAATATCTTTATTGTTTTCTACTTCCTTTTCTGCGGCTTCTAAGGCCTTCTTATAGTCCTTTATCTGAATGTAAACTTTGGCCATTAAATAAAAAACTCTTGGGTAAGTGGATAACCTAGTTGTTACACCCTCAAGCGCTTCAAGCGCATCTTGATAACGCCCCACCTTGGCCAGTGATTGACCTAGTAACATTCTAGTTTTTACATCACCAGGATTTACTTCAATTAAAGACTGTGCTGCCTCTATAACTCTTGGGGTCTTTTCTTCAATTTGAGCGGCCTCAATTATAAATTTATAAAATGATGGGTCATCACTATTTAGGTTTTCAATTTTCTCTTTCATTTCTTGGAATTGAGCAATTTGACCATTGCGATAGTAAAAAATGGCCATGTCCCCCATTAGTTTTGGGTTATCGACATTTTCATCTAATGAGGTTTTTAAGTAGCCTATTGCTGTATCAGCGCCTTCTAGATCAAATAAAATATGAGCATACAAAGACTTATATTCAATATTTAAAGGGTCCAAGGTTATGGCCTCCGCCAACTTGATCTTACTTTCTTTATACTGCCTACTTCGTGAGTAGATCTTCGCCATTAAATAATAATCCTGATCACGTAGAGGATTGACCGCGACACTCTGATTCAGAAATTTAACTGCTAAGAGAGTGCGTCCAGCCCTCTCGTAATAGTGACCCAGAACAGAATGGTAGAGTTTGTGTTGTCTTAGAGGCGAGTTAGAAATTATATTAACTTGTAATTGGGCATCATTAATTTTGTTGGCTTCATATAGCGCCTCGATATAGAGAAAGTTTATTGCGGGATGGACAGGGTATTCTTTTTTGAGAAACTCTAAGCTCTCAATTGCAGCCTCATAATATCCTCTTTTTATCTGGAGCTCCGCGAGATGGAGATCTGCTGGAAGATAATTCAAATCTAGGTCTACAACCTCAATGGCCGCCTTAAAAGCATCTTCCCATCTCTTCGCCTTCATCAATTTTTTACTTTTTCTTATCAGGTCAATTGCCTTTGATTCTAAAATTAGCCTCTCTGCAACTTTTCCCCCACCAAGATCTAAACTAGCAAGTTTGGAGCGAAGCCTATCACTATTATTAATTTTTAAAGCGATTTTAAAAAGCTTTGCTGCAGTTTTCACATCTTGATTATAGGCACTAAGAATTCCGACATATTCGAGGTATCTCGCATAATATTGGGGGCTGCCCTCGAACTTCAACGCTTCGACTTGTTTTAATACTGCTGCATAGGCTTTAAAATTTTCCTCTCTCAAAAGGTAATCTGAAAGATCGAGTAACAAGGGAACGCTTGAGGGAAAGCGATTTAATCCCTCTAAAACTACCTCCTTACCTTGGTCGTATCTTTCATCAAGAGTATGAAAACGCGACAAGGCCAAGAAAGCCTCCAAAGGTCTGTCGGGAAAGTCCTTAATCTTATCCACAATTTTCTTAGCTTTAACGAGGTCGCCAGTTTCAATGGCGAGGTCTAGATATATTGACAAGAGCTTTAGGGAGGGTTTTCCAACTCTTAGGAATTTTTCTATTAAATATATTGCAGAGTCTTTTTTGTTATTATTCTTATAAAAAAGAACGGTACCCATAGCTATATTTAAGTCACTTAAAACCTTTGAATTCGTTATTTTGATAAGGTTGAATAAGATGGCAGCACCTTTACTCTTATTGGAAACATTTTCAAATAGCTCACCAAAAGTAAGAATTAGAAAGCCCAGGGCTGGATTATCCTTAAACTTATACTCAATTGACTTCATGAAGAATTGGCTCGCCTCAACTTTTGATAGGTAATTACCCATCCTATACTTTTGAATTCCAAGTCGAAAGTTCTTGTCGGCTTCCTCCCTGTTCACTACCTCATAAGTGTGAGGAGAAGTTATCTTGATAAACTTAGGCTCAAACTTTTTTTCTACTTTATCGTCATCAAATAAAAGATAAACAATGAAAGCTACGATAATGAAAAGCATAAGAGGCCTAGTTTTTTTAGGAGCGACCTCCTCTCCCTCATCTTCTTCAACTAACTCAGGAATATCCTCAACATGGTCTAGCTTGCTTAATCGGTCCTCCTCACTTTGAATATCTCTCTCTAGTTCACGAGCTTCTACTTTTAGCTTAACTAAAGCACCCCTATCAATAAACTGGGTTGATTCATCAAAATCGACACTCTCTTCTTGAATCTCTTCTTCTATATTTAGCTCTTCCTCTAACTTTTGCCTTTCTTCTGCTGCTTTTTTAACTTCTTCTTCCTGAAACCATTTAAGGGCTTCTGGATTAACCTGAGTTTTATCAAAGTCCTCATCATGTGACTTTGGTCGCTTTAATACTCGTGTTTTTTCTATATTTTTATTGCTTTCCTCTGGCTCCTCTACATCTTTCCCTGCTTGGGCTGGCTCTTCCTTTGTATATTGTTTTTCTAATTCTTCATAATCAACAAGTGTTTGAGGCTCTTCTCGCTTAAACTTAAACTCTTGATGCTCATTTACTTTGTTTTCAAAATCTAGCTTTTCAATTTTTTCTAATTGCTCTTTCTTTTCCAGCTCTTTTTTGTTTTTTCGTTCTTTTTCTTTTAGTTTCGCCAAGGAAATTCTGGCAACAGTAGAGTCCCAATCAAGGTCAGCTGGATTGTCCGAGTTTGATTTTTCATTGACGGCTATTAATTCGACGATTTCGCCAAAACTTTTCAAAGGCTTCCAGTCACCGGAGGGAAAGGTTTGTACATTCTCACTGCCTGTTATGTGGCCTTTTTGAAATAGTTCTTCGAATTGCCTTAATCCAAAAGGTCCAACAACTCTGTCATTCTTTAATTTAATTCTGTACTTTTTAGCCATAGATTAAATACTAAGTATTAATCCCATTATTATAACTGAAGGTAGGTAAAGATACTCTAAGTGGCTAATTTTTCGATTCACAGGTGCTTTGGGCGCAAGTCTTACCCAATTATAGGAATACGCAATAAAACCCATCCAGTATATTAAAAATAAACCTATTAAAAGGAATTCATCACCCCACAATGTGGACTGAATAAGTGTACTACTAAACAAGTGCTCAACTGGGCCTAGAAATAACCCCATTGAGAGCAGGGCACAAACTAACATTAGCAATGACTCTTGAAGATTCCTTGGTTTAGATAAATAGTAAATAGAAATCAAAAAGAACTCAGACCAAGCTAAAACCAAAATGTTATCGCTTAAAACTTTAACGTCTGCTGAGATTAACATTATAAGTAGAAGAAATTCGAGCAATCCTTTTAAGTTTTGCCAAGACCGATCACGAGTCTTTGAGAACAAAGAGAATAAAAGCATAACCAGAGATAATCCTATACTTATGAGTGCAGTCAGAGGGGTCCAGTCCACCTGGGGTAAGCCAAACAAAATCACACAAATGATAAAGATCTTCTTACCGACAAGGAACTCTTTTGTATCCACCATATTAGATAGAGAAAAGGGAGCTCCCTTATTGAGCATTGTCCATAAGATTAAAATATCTGGGAAAGAAAGTGATTCCCATCCAATAAATGAAATATAAATTAAAAAGGGTATGCCAATAAGTAAACGAACGATATCTAAGTTAAGAGGCTTATAGCTTTCTCTAACCAGCCTCTGAAAATATTCAATTAAGAATCCACCCAAAATAAAGTATGAGTAATTTTCTTTTGTTAGCGTGCCAATGGAATAAACAAAGAAACAAATTAATGCAGGAACCATACTCTCTTCGACAAAAGAAAGCCTATAGGTATTTTTATTACTAAGGTACTTTTTTACGAGAAATTCTATACTAAAAATAATTAGCAAAAGCCCCATCTGGTTACTAAGTCCAAATGTTTTTAGAGGTACACTTATTAGGGAGGGAATAAAAGACAAGAGAAGTAACAGTGGAAAAACTACCCTTAAAAGTGCTCTTAAGATAATATTTGCTCTTGGATTTAAGTTAGCAAAACTAATGCTCAAAAGAAAAGGAGCAATGGAAACCAAAGCGGATAATGATTTCAAAAAGCCTCCTTTGAATCAGAGTGCCTAAGGAGCTTATCTAGTAGGATCCAAGCTGTCGAGCAAAGCGCAAACCGGGGAATGGATGGCGAATCAGCAATGCTATACGCTGTTATTATAGCGAAAACAATCACAATTGTTTCCCGACTAAATACTTTAATTACCTTTTCAGTTGGTAGTCTTTTTAAAATTACACTTAGTGAGATAAAAAGAAATATTATTACAGGTGCCTTTGTATCAGGAGCTGTTGCCAAGAATAAAAAAAGAGACTGCTGAGTAGGGCTAAAAAACAACCAAAAGAGAAGAAAAAATAAGAAAAACAATAGATACTGAGTGTCAGGTCCAAAGAGGGGCAGCCCAGAGAAGCGCATAATGATCTGTCCAGCAGCACAAACAACAAAAAATAGGATCAGATCAACATCAAACCTGGAGCTTTGAAAGTTTGCTAGTGTCTTCATGCCAATGGCAGCCAGTAAGGCCTTTGATAAAATAAGCAATGCCGAGACAATATATGCTCTGACTAAGTTCGAGTCTCCAAATTGTAAGGAAAACGGTTCTAGACCGTACAGGCTAACCAGCTTTAGTAAGAGTGACTGCAGCACTAACAAAACTAAGGCCAATGCGACGAGACCACTTTCTCCTTTCTTAAAAAGTAGGGCACAAATTCCGATCAGTAAAAAAATCAAGACACTTAGGCCATTAAATAAGCCCAACAAGCTTAATGATGCTGCTAAGCTGAAGAAGAGCAAGGAGCGACTAACTTCTCTCTTAACATCTTTTTTTATAAGTAAAAATGTGTAGTAAATAACTATAGATAGTGTCCATACTGCCATTTCTGAACTAAAAAAAGAAACAAGACCAAAATCCCTACCTAGGATTAACGTTACAGTAGTGACAAGAAAAACCAAGGAGGGAACAAGCCGAAGCTTATCTTTTCTGAAAAGCTTAAACTCATAAAGGAGGAATATAAAAGGGCAAAACGCTAGCAGCACAATCAGTTCTCGATATATACAATTAAAGTTAATAAAGTCATTAATACGAATATAAAAGTAGGTCCAAGTCCTTCTAAGCCTAATCCACGATACTTAGATTTTGGCAAAACAGGGCTTCTTACCTCTGAAGTGTTATAACTTTCGCGGAAAACCTCACTTCTTGAATTTATCTGTGGAACTGAAAGAAAGTTCTTACAAAGGATCGTATTTATCTTACCAAAATTTAGTTTTTCAATCTTAATAAGCACACAAGTTCCAACTAATAAGACTCCTCCCAGGAACTGACCCCAGGCAAATAAGCCTGGGTCTAATATAAAGGACATTATAATTGCCAAGACAGTGGATTTTAAAAATAACTCTATTAATAATGGTTTAACATCACTTTCTTTTAAATAGGTATTACTTCTCAATATCGGAAAGAAAACCACACTAGCTAATATTGCCAATGCTGCCAGGTTCCTCCAGATTTCACTTACCTCCAAAAAATAACTATATGATCCAAGACTAAATTTCGTACCGGAAAAAACCCAAGCGACTAGGAGCAACAATAAACCATGCTCCTTACTAATTAAAAACTTACCGTCCTCACTGACCTCTAAAGAGTGTATTGAATCAAATAAAACCCTCGCAACCTTAGACATAGTATCGATGGACAAGACAGCTACGATAAAGAACATTATTCGGTTATCTACTGGGGACCAAGAAGCCAAAATCAAAGGAGGGGTGATAGAGTAGCCTATTTTCCTGGCTTTAAACAAACTAAGTAAAATAATTAAACAGACACTAAAAGCCATATCAGGGTAACCATCTAAGAAAAACTTTTGTGACATCACGAAACAGATAATTAGAATCTGACTCACTTCATTAAAGCTTAGTATTAGTAAAATTAGAGGTAATAATAAGATAAAGGAATATTCTCCTCTAAAGTCAGAATAAGGTAACAACAAGCACAACCCCAAAACAACTAAACCAGAGACCAGTGATACGCTTTTTAATCTTGTGAGGTAATTTATTAAGATAAATGAAAATACTATTAATAGAGGAAATAGTGTTTCTGTGTTTGGAAGGATGGCAACAAAGACTAAGGGGTACAAAACCATTTCATTCTTTAATTTTTTATCATTTAACGATAACAAAAAGATTAATAATAAAGATGGAGAGAGGTTCTCCCAGGTCGCCAAAAAACTTACCTTGAGAACGACACTAAGAATTGCAACTCCATAAGGAAGGTAACCATAGAGCCGAGCAGGTAGCTTACCTCTTAAAAAGAGCATGATTAAGAATATAATGATAAGTGCAAGTGAAAGCATATTATATAGTCCCATCATCTTGGTTTCTATCGCGGTAGAATATTACAAAAAGTACAACCACAATTGATGACAACAGTGGGAATATTAGTAATAAACGCTCTACACTAAACTTTAACAATACAATTGAATGCAGCAATATTGTAAATCCCAATATACCATTCCACCTATCCAGTGCGGTCCTCGCCAAGACCACCTTTCCAGTGAAAGCTAAAAGTAGAAAGCCATAGACAACAACTTCATAGCTCATACAGTTCTTCTCTTTTTGAATATGCTTCCTACGATACACACACCCAATAAGAGGTACTCAGCTAAGCTGGCTTTTACGTTAGTTTCAAGCCTTAAAAAAGCTTCGATTCTTTGTGAATAGACAAATAAAACTCCAAAAATTGAAGATAAGGTCAGATAAATGAGAATTTTTTCTAAGATACTTGTCGGCTTAGTATTTCTCTCTAAGCTTGGTCTTATTACTAACAGAGGAAGGGTGGAGCCAATCAAGAGGACCATAAAGCCTAAGCCTCGCTGAAGCCCAATATTTAGAGCTGCCATTGCCCAAAGGGGTGCCATACTCATTTTATTTGATAGACAGCTAAAAATACCTACGAGAAATAGGGCCAGTAACAGGAGCAGGCTAATATATTCCACGACGATACCTCCTAGCTCTTATAAGTGAGTATCTTAAAACCCAAAGGATGATTATGGTAAATAAGTATTTTGAGACAAGAGAGATATTTTGTAACAGCACAGTATTAAAGCCTGGCTCTATATTTTGTTTTTCCAATATTGAAGGTAAACCATATCCACCGATAAAGCAGTATAGAAACAAAACTAAGTAATTTAGGAGAAATCCATGGTCAATAAGGGAGTATTCGTCATTAACAGACCTTAACTCATCTGCAATCGCAAAAAAGAGAAGGAGAAAGCCCAGGGGGTTTTTAAAAATGAAGTAATTTCTAAATCCAAACTCATTAAAGCTTTTCTGATATTGTACAATTTGCTCAAAAGAGTAAGAGAAATTGAAGTCTAAGAATGTCACCATCACACTTAAAAGAATAACTATTTTGAAGGCTGAGCGGCCAAAGTTCTTACTATAAAGATCCCGCAGCCATTCACAAAAAATCATTATGACTATGTAAACCAGAAGGGTATTTGTTCCATTAGTCACTCCCAGAGAAACTTCACTACCTAAGAAATCGAAACGATCTGACAAAGGAAGAAAAGCTAACGGCATAGGCAGAGCGATCAATAAAACAAAAAACTCAAATGATCTTAAAAAGCTTTTCTTATTATTTATTGAATATCTTCCACTTTGCTCAACTAGAACTTTTGTTAGCAGTAGCTTTAAACTACGTACCTTGATGGCATCTTTTCTTCCGAAAACACTTTTAAACTCCTCTCTCACCCAAATTGTAATTGAAATGAGGAGAAAGTAGATTAATAAAAAGTGTAGCGTTTTTAGCACCGCTAATAATACATCCATTATTTTTTAACCAATTTTGCTCGGTAAAGAATTAAACTTACCAGTATTATAATAAAGGTTATTGAATATTCCGAACCATTAAATACAGAGAAAGACTTATCCTCTAATTTCACGAAAGCGATCCATGAAACTAAAGGCAGTAATATTAGTGGTTCTGACTGAACTGTTATTCTGCCGACAGGCTTTCTCTTGGTTTTTTCCTTCATTAAAAACAAAAGTCCTCCGTAAAAGAGGACTAGAAAGGAAATTAAAATATAAAGTGATAATTCCATTTACTGGACAAAAACTTTTGCACCGTCTGCAATGATCAATACCTTTTCCCAAAATAAACCTAAGAATACTACTGGTATTCCAAGTGCGCAGACTATGGCTTGATTTAGGTAACTAAAGCCAGCAATCGATTCTTCACTCTCTGCAGGCTTTAAAATCATTAACCTTACAATTTTCATATAGTAGTACAGTGAAATTACTGAGTTTAAGCCTGCAATCAAAGCCAATACATAGTACTTTTTAAGAAGAACTGCGCTGAGTATGTGAAATTTTGCGACGAATCCACTAAAGGGAGGGATACCTGCTAATGAGAACATTATTATTGTCATAACGATTGCCATCATAGGGTATCGGTAAACAAGTCCGTTAAACCTTTCAAAATGATCATTTCCGTACTTATCGTTAACGAAGTTCACCACATAGAATGCACCTAAAGTCATAAAGAGATAGGTTATTGAATAGAAAAGTACACTTCTAGTTCCGATCTCAGAAATGACAAGCACTCCCAACATCATCATACCAGCGTGAGAAATTGAAGAATAAGCAAGCATTCTCTTTACTGATCTCTGGCCTATGGCGCTTATATTTCCGACCGTCATAGTTAAAGCTGCTACGACCGAGAGGGTTCCTACCCAGCCAATATTTAATGCGCCTGGATCGGAGAAAAATGTCGTCGATATTCTTACGAGTGCAGCAAGTCCTGCTACCTTTGGAACAATACTAAAAAATGTCGTAACCGGAAGCGGTGAGCCTTCATAAACATCTGGTGCCCACATATGAAAAGGGACACAGGCAATTTTGTAGCCAATCCCGGCAAAGAAAAGCAGAAATGATGGTAATAAGATACTAATTTGGACAGTAGAGACAGATTTTAAAACAATTGCCATTTCTGTGAAATTTATTGTTCCTAACGTACCAAATATGTGACTTAAGCCAAATAGCATTATCCCACTACTGATACCACCATACAGGGAGTATTTTAGTCCCGCTTCTGAGCTTCTTTCATCACCCTTTCTTAAAGACGCAAGAACATAAGACAGGATGGATAGTGTTTCTACGCCAATAAAGAGAACAAGCATATTGTTCGCGGAGGAAAGAAGCATACCTCCAATCAACACACCTACGGCCATAATCGCAAATTCTGGCTTTAAATGTTCCTCAATGTCTTTACTTTGACTACAGAGATAAACAGCACCTAAGGTCCCCAATGTCATAATTATTTTTGATAGCGTCGAGAATGAATCAATAATTATTGAATTAGTGAAAATGGTAAGTGGTTCTGCTTGAAGCTCAGTAAATAGGAAAAATGCAATCGAGGCTAAACCAAGATAACTCGCCAAAAAAAACAACCCGCGCTCTTTTTGACTTTCTTTATACGTGGCCTCAATTAAAATTAATCCAAACATCGTCACGCATGCCAGTAGCTCTGGCACATAATGACTAAGGCTTGCTAAATAATTTGCACCCATTTCGTTTACCTTTCTAGTTTTAGTAGTTCGCTAGCATGCTTACTAGGTTGCCCACAGATGCTCTCATAATGTTGAGAATTGGTGCTGGATAAATTCCAAAAACAACCACTGCAACACAAAGAGGGACCATAAAAGCAATTTCTCTCGCATTCATATCTGTATAGCTTTTACACTCTTCTATGACGTCTCCGAAGAACATACGCTTGAACATCCATAGAAGATAAGCAGCACCAAGCAAGAGGCCTAGGAGTGCCAACACTGTAATAGAAGTGTATTTTTCATAAATCCCAAGAAATATGAGTGCTTCTGAGATGAAGCCTGAAAGTCCAGGAAGTCCCATTGAAGCAAACATAGCAATAATAAAAACAATCGAGAATTTAGGAAGTTGTGTATAAAGACCACCAAATCCTTTTGTTCCATCAGGACGGACAATCCATCTGTGGTGAGATCTTTCATAAAGAATACCAATAAGAAGGAACATCATCGCCGTAGAAGTACCATGATTAAACATCTGTAGAACTGCGCCATTCATACCTGTTACAGTCATAGCCGCAAGGCCAAGCATGACAAAGCCCATGTGAGAAACAGAAGAGTAAGCTACGAGTTTCTTTACATCTGTTTGGGCCATCGCACAGAAAGCACCATAAATAACGTTAATTAAACCGAGCCAAGCTATTGCATCTGCAAAGTGCACAGAAGCGCCAGGAAAAATAGGGTAGGCAATTCTTAGAAAACCATATGTTCCCATTTTTAACAAAACACCGGCTAAAATTACAGAAACCGCTGTCGGAGCCTGAACGTGAGCGTGGGGAAGCCAAGTATGGAATGGAAAAACGGGTACTTTTATGGCGAAGCCTATAAATAAGAAAACAAAGAATAATTTTGAAAAGCTTAAAGTTGTCCCAAATAGCTCAATTGTAAGGTTAGTAAACTTACCGCCTTGAAGTGCCAAGATATTAAAACTATCAACACCAGTACCTGATGCATAATAAAGGGCGACCATACCAACAAGCATCAATATGGATCCAAAGAATGTATAAAGGAAAAACTTTACAGCTGCATACTCTCTGTTTTCTCCCCCCCAAATACCAATAAGAAAGAACATTGGAATAAGCATGACTTCCCAATAAACATAGAAAAGGAAGAAGTCTAGCGATAGGAAAACCCCAAAAACTGTTGTCTGCAAGAATAAGAAAAGGGCAAAGTAAGCTTTAACCTGCTTTGAAATTGTCCAAGAGGAAAGAATACATATAAGAAACAGTAAGCCCGTTAGGATGATCATTGGCAAAGATATTCCATCTACCCCAAGGCTATAGAAAATATTAAAGTTACTGATCCAAGGGAATTTCACATTAAACGCTTGTTGCATTCCTGGCACTGTTGTGTCGAACTTCGAATATAAAACCAAGGTTAGAGCAAAGGTAATTGTTGTGTTTACCAAACTCCACCACTTTACTAAGCCCTCTTTTGACTTGGGCACTAATAAAACACCAATAACCCCAATAAAGGGCATCCATAAAATCCAGTTTAACAATTGAGATGAAGCCTGCACGGGTTTCTCCTTTTATCCTATAAAATCTCTATACTAAATATTTAAATTCCAAATATACCCAGTCAAAACTAGAATTATCATAATGAAATAAAACTGTATTTTTCCTGATTGTATTGTTCTTAAAATCACATTAAAAAATCTAATCGCAGCGCCATTACCATCCACTAAGGCCGTATCAACAACCAAGTTATCGAACCACTTTGCTGCGGTAAAGAAAACTCTGTTCACATACTCTTGTCCATCAATTATGTACCTGTCGTATAGGCCCATATCTATGAAAGCTAGCAGATTGTTAAGAGGTAATAGAACTTTTTGGATTAAACCTTTTATATAAAGGTCATCAAAGTAGTACTTATTTTGAAGAGATCTGTACCAAGGAGAAAGGAGCGAAACCCAAAAACCTGGATTCCATGTTCTTCTGACGTACATCATGAAAGCTAAGAACACTCCTGCTGCCGCAATAACGATAGAGACCAAAGCTCCAATGTGGTGAATATGATGAACGTGGTGTGCCTCATCTTCTGACAATCCATGATCTGGATCGTAGTGAGACATTTCGAATTGTTGTGGGTCACGATTTGGCTCAAATTGAAAATCTTGCTTTCTATAGCTCATAAAGCTTTTTGTATCTGGTTTAACAATAAGTGTTTGGAACCACTCATACTTCTTTCCAGCCACTTTTATTATGCCTTGTCCCGTAAAGGAGCCTGAGAAAAATACACCTAAGGTAAATAAAGCCAAAATTAAAAGCGGAAGATTCCGATTCCAAGAAAGAGTTTCCTTTTCAGTATGGTCATATAGTTCTTTATCTCTTGGCTCTCCAAAGAAAGTTAAAAACATCATTCTGAACATATAAAATGCTGTTAGAAATGCACCCGCAAACCCTAAAATTGCCGGACCCCAATACCACTTACTGTGTGTCGCTGCGACAAGTGCATCACCCAAAATCCTATCTTTCGAGACAAACCCTGAAAAAAGAGGAATACCGGCAATGGCAAAAGTACAGAGAAGCATTGCTATAAAAGTTAGGGGCATCTTGTGTCTAAGTCCGCCCATTCTTGGCATTTCTTGTACATGAGCATGAGTGTGATGATCATGTAAAGAATGAATAACGGAACCTGCTGATAAGAACAGACAAGCCTTGAAAACTGCATGAGTTATTAAATGCATAAATGCGGCATTATAAGAACCAACTCCGACTCCCAAAACCATGTAGCCAAGCTGAGAGATTGTAGAATAAGCAAGCACAGCCTTAATATCAGTTTGAACTAACGCAATTGTTGCTGCACCAAAGGCTGTAATTCCGCCAATGTAAGCTATTGCCATCGTAAGATGACCTGCTTCCATAAGTGGATAACAACGTAGTGATAAGTAGACTCCTGCAGCAACCATTGTTGCAGCATGGATTAATGCAGAACATGGGGTAGGTCCATACATGGCGTCCGGTAACCAAACCTGTAATGGAAACTGTGCAGACTTTCCGATAGTTCCCATAAAAATAGAAAAACCAGCAAAGGTCGCAAGTGGAATTCCTAAAGCATAAAGGCCATTAAACTTTCCTGCTCCGATAGCAGCGTAGATATCGACAAAGGAGACGCTTCCGACAACAGACCAAACAGACAATATTCCCAACAAAAAGAAAACATCTCCTACACGAGTTGTCATGAAAGCTTTCATTGATGCATTACCTGCACCTTCCTTTTCATAGTAAAAGCCGATAAGAGAGTAAGAGCAAAAGCCCATAAGCTCCCAGAATATAAAGACCGATATTAGGTTCTCAGACAGAACTAACGCCAACATTGCACTCGTAAAAAGCGACATATAGACGAAGAACCTTCCATACCTTTTATCATCGCGCATGTAATAGGTTGAAAAGATGTGGATTAAAGAGGCCACACCAGTAACCATAAACAACATTGTTGCTGCCATATTGTCTATGTAGATACCCATATCCAGCTTAAATGGGAAAGCTCCATAACTGATATCAAACCAAGTGAAAGTTTTGTGAATGTAATAGCCTGATGAATATGTGTTCAAAAAATCAAAAAATACTCTTGTGGCAAAAAAGAAAGACCCCAAAATTGATACACAACTTATGGCCACTGCCGTTTTTGTAAAGTGCTTAACAATAAAAGCATTTATGACAAAAGCGAAAAATGGCAGAAGAACAATTGGTGCTACTTGGCTAATCGTATATTCCATTTCTAAAAATCCTCTTCCTTCTATGCCTGTAATTGAGAAGCGTCATCAATATGAATAGTTTCTCGTATCTGAAAAAACCTAATCACAATGGCCAAGCCTACAGCGGCTTCAGCTGCAGCTATAACGATAATAAAGAGGCTCATTAGGTGACCGTCTAAATTATTGTTAACAAACCTTGTGTAAGCAGCGAAATTTAATGCCGCACTATTAAGAATCAATTCTATTCCAAGCATAATTGCTATTATGTTCTTTCTGGCGATCATTACAGCAATTCCAGCAACAAAAAGTACAAAAGATATGAATAGGTAAGATGTTAAAGAGACCATAGCTTTTTATTCCTGTCCTTTTTTGGGTCTTGCTATAACAGCTGCTCCAACTAAGGCCCCCAAAAGAAGTATTGATGATATTTCAAACGAAATCACATGATCGGTTACCAAGAGAGTTCCAATTTTTTCAACAGTACTCTCAAACTCAGGTAACTTATGAGCCTCATATGACTTAATGTAGTTAGCTATAATTTTTAGAACCGTTAAGGAAGTAACGATGACAGTAAAACCTGCAATTATATAAGTCTTAATACTGCCCATACCTGCAATCTTATCAATGCCGAACTTATTATTATTATTTGCTGTTCCACCAGTAAGCATAACGGCGAAAAGCATTAGAATAACTACACCGCCAGCATAAATCACCAGTTGTGCCGCAGCCAAAAAGTCAGCTCCGATTACAGCATAAAGACCTGATATACCAAATAAGGAAGCTAGCAACAGCGTACATGCATGCATTAAGTTACTTGAGAAAACGACACCTACAACTCCGACAATAGTTAAAGTAGCAGATAGTAAAAATAAAATATTTTCAAACATTATTCGATCCTATTTATTAATGATGGCCACCGCTATGACCACCTGATAGAGCGTGACTAAGAACTTCCCAAATAGAACTTCCATCAAATGCCCAAACCCAAAGCACAACACCAACCAAGTTAAATAAGGCCAGTGGGGTCAAATATTTCCAACAAATTGTCATCACCTGATCAACTCTGATTCTTGGAAAAGTCCAACGAACCCAAATGACCACGTAATAAAGAAAAAATGTCTTCGTCAAAAATGAACCCAATTGAAGAACTTGCCCAATGTTTTTCCCAACTATCGCAGGCAATCCTAGCTTTTGAACGAATACGGCGCCATTTCCTAAGTCAAAGGGAACCTTATAACCACCAAGGAATGCCGCTGCGGCTACACCACAGAGAACAAAAACTTCAATATATTCAGCTAGAGCAAATAAGCCGAATCTCATACCTGTATATTCTGTGTGGTAACCAGAAACTAATTCTGACTCTGCTTCTGGTAAGTCGAATGGAGCACGATTGGTTTCTGCCAACATTCCAACGAAAAACACAAAAAAGCCTATAAAGGTGAAGGGGTTATGAAGAATAAACCACTGGTGAGGAAATCCGCCCTGGTTCTCAACAAAGCTCCCAAAGCTTAAACCGCCAGCCATTATAACAATCGACAAGATGGTTATCGTAACGGGGACTTCATAGCTAATAATTTGAGATGCACCCCTCATACCTCCAAGCATGGACCACTTAGAGTTGGCAGAGTAGCCACC
>Ga0136600_1000319_pt1 | contig 26573 bp, 20 predicted proteins | sample AntRauMFilla2698_FD_104634 | JGI IMG/M metagenome (GOLD analysis project Ga0136600, IMG submission 104634) | Saline lake microbial communities from Rauer Islands, Antarctica - Metagenome Filla 2 #698 | ecosystem: Environmental > Aquatic > Non-marine Saline and Alkaline > Saline | place...
CCCTCGCCGCGCGGATAGCGGAACGCGCTGGGCCCATCGTCGATGCTGGCCGCGGTGGCGACCATGCGCGCCAGCTCGGCCTCGTCGGCGGCGGCCATCACCACCATGCCCGGCAGAGCGGCAAGATAGCCCACATCGAACGCGCCGGCATGGGTTTGCCCGTCCGAGCCCACGAGGCCGGCCCGGTCGATGGCAAAGCGCACCGGCAAAGACTGGATCGCCACGTCGTGGACCACCTGGTCGTAGCCGCGCTGCAGGAAGGTGGAGTAGATCGCCGCAAACGGTTTGAGGCCCTCAGCCGCCAGACCTGCGGCGAAGGTCACCGCATGCTGTTCGGCGATGCCCACATCCCAGGCGCGGTCGGGAAAGCGGGTCATGAACTTGTCGATTCCGGTACCGCCAGGCATGGCCGCGGTCACCGCGCAGATCTTGTCGTCCTTTTCCGCCAGACCAATCAGCGCCTTGGCGAACACCGAGGTGTAGCTGGGCGTGCCCGGCGGAGCTTTTTGCTGCTCGCCAGTGACCACGTTGAACTTGGAAACGCCATGATACTTGTCGCTCGCCGCTTCGGCGGGCGCGTAGCCCTTGCCCTTCTGCGTGCACACATGGATCAGGACCGGCCCCTCGCCTGCGTCGCGCACATTGCGCAGCACCGGCACCAGCTGGTCCAGATCGTGGCCGTCCATGGGGCCGATATAGCGAAAGCCCAGCTCTTCAAACAGCGTGCCACCGCCCACGGCCATGCCGCGCAGATACTCCTCGGCGCGGCGCGCGGAATTTTCCACGCCCAGTGCCTTGGCGACGCCTTTGCCAAGCTTGCGCAGATCGCGATAGCTCTTGGAGCTGACCTGGCGCGCGAAATAATGACTCATGGCACCCACAGGCGGCGCGATGGACATGTCGTTATCATTGAGGATGACGATCATGTTCTTGTCGAGCGCGCCGGCATTGTTCATGGCTTCATAGGCCATGCCGGCACTCATGGAGCCGTCACCGATCACCGCGATCACCTTGCGATGAGCCTCGCCCTTGAGATCGCGGCCCACCGCAAAGCCCAGCCCCGCCGAGATCGAGGTGGAGGCGTGGGCAGCCCCGAACGGGTCGTACTCACTCTCCTTGCGCTTGGTGAAGCCGGACAATCCGCCGCCCTGGCGGATGGTACGAATGCGGTCGCGCCGGCCGGTGAGAATCTTGTGGGGATAGCATTGGTGGCCGACATCCCAGATCAGGATATCGTCGGGCGTGTCGAAGACATGGTGGATCGCCACCGACAGCTCCACGACGCCCAGACCGGCGCCGAGATGGCCGCCCGTGACGGAGACAGCGTCGATAACCTCGGCGCGTAATTCATCAGCGGCGGCGCGCAGGAAGCGGGCATCGCGGTTTTTCAGATCACGGGGAAACTGGATCTGATCAAGATGTGGCGTATCGGGCATAGCGGCTCCGGTGTGACCGTTATACGGTCATGTAGGCGTCAAGACTGGCGATCCAACACGTAATTCACCGCCTCGCGCAAGCGTTCCGCCTCTTTCCCGAAGGGAGCGAGATGGTCCTTGGCCTGCTCTGCGAGCCGGCGCGCGCGATCACGTGCGCCCTCGACCCCGAGAATGGTGACGAATGTGGCCTTCCCCTGCAGCGCATCCTTGCGGGTGCGCTTGCCGGTGAGGGTTTCATCGCCTTCGGCGTCCAGAATGTCGTCCACGATCTGGTAACACAAGCCGAGATCATGCGCGAAGCCTTCAAGCGCGACGCGCTGATCCTTGGAGGCGTCGGCGACAAGGGCACCCGCCTCGGCGCAATAGGCGATCAGGGCACCGGTCTTCATGCGCTGGCAGCGGGTGATGATGCCGATATCGTCGGCCTCGCCGGCTTCGATCGCCATGTCGATCATTTGCCCGCCCGCCATGCCACGCGCGCCAGCCGCCCTGGCCATGCGCAATACCAGCTCGGCGCGCGCGCCCGGCGACGGGCAGGTTTCCGGGTCGGCGAGAATTTCGAACGCCATGGCCTGCAGCGCGTCGCCGGCGAGAATCGCGGTGGCCTCATCATAGGCAATGTGAACCGTGTCGCGTCCGCGCCGGATATCATCATCGTCCATGGCCGGAAGATCATCATGGATCAGTGAATAGGCGTGGATGCATTCCACCGCGCAGGCCGCGCGAAGAAGCGCGCGCTCATCGGCGCCCACCAGCCGGCCGCACTCAATGGTCAGGAAAGGCCGCATGCGCTTGCCCGGCCCCAGCGCGGCATAGCGCATGGCTGAAATCAGGCGTTTCTCCGGTCCGTCGGGGCGCGGAATCAAAGCATCCAGCGCCACCGTGATCCGGTCGGCCGTCTCGGCGAGCGCTGTGTTGAAATCTGTCATCGCGGTCCTCACGCCACGCGCGCGCCGGGCGGCGCATCGCCGTCGGCATTGAGCAAAAGCACGCGGCCGTCCGCGTCATGAACGCCAAGCACCAGAACCTCTGAACGCATTGGCCCGATCTGGCGCGGCGGGAAATTGACTACGCCCAGAACGCTGCGCCCCAACAGGGTGTCCGGCGTATAATGTTCGGTGATCTGAACCGAGCTTTTCCTGGTGCCCACGCCCGGCCCGAAATCGATGAGCAGCTTGTAGGCCGGCTTACGCGCTTCGGGAAAAGCCTCGGCCTGGACGACGCGGCCCAAGCGGATATCGGCGTTGAAGAACGCGTCGGGCGTGATCTCAGCCGCGGGCGGATCTTCGGGCCGGGACATCAGTCCAAATCCGCCGGTTCGGTTCCGGCCTCGCCATTGGCGCCGATGACGATCTTGTCGACTTTCAGCTGGGCGTCCTTCAGCCGCGCCTCGCAATGGGCTTTCAGCGCGGCACCGCGCTCGTACATGGCGATGGATTTTTCCAGCTCCACCTCGCCGCGTTCAAGCTGGCTGACAATGCCTTCCAGCTCGGCCAGCGCGGCCTCGAAGCTCATCTTGGCGATATCGGAATGGGCGGCTTCAGCCATGCGGCGGCTCCGGTGATTGAGGGGCGGCTTTAGAGAAGCCCCTATCGGTACGGCGATCAACCGCCTGTGCTGCGCCGTGAGGTGTTTTTGAGCTCATACCGGCGCCAGGACCAGTACCAGTCACCGCCATCACGCACACACGCCCAGTCGCGTTTCTTCAGCTGCGGGCGCAACATGCGGTTAAACCAGCCGTGAGCGAAAAGAATCACCGGGCCATGGCTGGCCGCCTCGATCAGCGTTTCGGCGGCCGTTTGCGCACGCCGCTCTGATTGGGGCCGGCTCTCCCGCCCACGGGCATGGCCTGCCCACCACGAGCAACGCGCCAGCCCGCCCCAGGTGCGCGCGGTGAAGCGGCCGGGAATTTGCGGCGGCGGCAAAGGCGCCTCGACGAACAGGGAATCCAGCGCGATCTCGCGTCCCTCGCAGCACGCCTTCGCGGTCTCGACTGCGCGCGGCAGGGTGGAAGCAAAGAGCGTGCGCGCCTGCCTGGCCTCGGTAATCAGGCTCTCAGGAGGGTTCTGCCCCGGCTTCAGCCCGGCCTCGTCATACCCCGCCCACCAGCGCTCATAGCCGCGCCAGCCCATCCGCTCATAGCGGTCGGCGTCCGGCTCGCCATGGCGTGCAATCACGATCTGTCCAGGCGCAAGGGGGGTGTCAGCGTCGGTCATGGGGCGATGAGATAAAGCATGGGCCGCAGGGGAGGACTTTGCCGGAGCATCCGCCCTTCCCCGTCAGGCGGCCTCCAGTGCGCTCAGGAACGCCCCGACGGAGCGCGCTAAGGCCGGGCAGTCGTATCCCCCCTCGAGCATGCAGACAAGCCGGGATGCGCTTGAGGTGCGCGCAGCTTTAGCCAGCGCTGACCCGGCCCAGGCAAAATCATCCTCCAGCAACGACAAACCCGCCAGCGGATCGGCGGCATGGCCGTCAAACCCGGCGGAGGCAAAAATCAGCTCCGGCTCAAAGCGCGCCAGCGTATCAAACACACGCGCCTCCAGCGCGGCGCGCCAGGCGGGGCCGGCCGTTCCCTGCTCCATGGGCAGATTGATGATATTGCCGTGGCGCCCGGTTTCATGGGCCGCGCCAGTGCCCGGATAGATCCAGCCCTGGTGGATTGAGGCGAACAGGGCGCGGGGCTCGGTCTCGGCCCAGGCCTGCGTCCCGTTGCCGTGATGCACATCGATATCCACCACCGCCACGCGCGACAGCCCGTGCGTGTCCAGTGCATGGGCTGCGGCCACGGCGATGGAATTGAATAGGCAGAAGCCCATGGCCCGGTCCGGCTCGGCATGATGGCCCGGCGGGCGGGCCGCAACGAACACTGCCTCGGCGCCGCCGGCCATGACCGTGTCCACCGCCTCCATGCCCGCCCCGGCAGCGTACAGCGCCGCATCCAGCGATCCGGGGCCCATATAGGTGTCCATGTCGATCTGGGCCCAGCCGGCCTTGGGCTCGGTATCAAACACCTGGTCGATCAGGGCTGGCGTATGCACCCGCTCCAGCGCCGCGCGGTCAGCCTTCAGCGTGCTGTGCGCAACGTCAAATCCGGCACTCCGCGCGCCCTCCAGGGCCGCATCAAGCCGGCCAGCGTGTTCGGGGTGGCCTTCAGGAGCGCGGTGCTCGAGGCCGGAAGGGTGGGTCAGGACACGCGTTTTCATGACGCAGACGCTAGCCGATCCCGCGGGCTGAGGCGAGCGGGCGGCGAAGTGATCCACCGCCCTTTTTTGCTCCTCGCCCGGTCTTATTCAGCCTTTCTTACGCCGCTGCGTAGGACTGGGTGGGTCTGGCGTGGGCGGCGACCATGGACTGCAGCATCACGAAGTTCGGCTCGAACTCGGCGTAATTGCAGAGGATTTCCTCGCCCGGCGCGATATCCTTGATCGCCCGGCCATACACCGCATCGGCAAAATCGGTGTTGGGATCGAGCGAATGGTTCATGTGCCGGCCGTTATCAGCGTCCAGAACCAGAAGGGTGTGATCGGCCGGATGCGGATAGGTATACCGGTCCACGAAAAGGCGGATCGGCTCAGGCATGGCCGCGAGTTCAGCCGGAGAAATGAGCCGGTCGAAGCCCGGTTCAAAGCGGTAGATGAGCTGGCCGGCGCGCACGAACTCAGCGGCGAAAACGCCGACGCCTTCGATCGCGCTCGGACCCACATAGGTGTCGATGAGCAACATGGTGAAACACGCCCAGATCCCCCGCGTCGACGGGGGTGGAAGACGCGGCGCCGGGCCCGAAAGCCCCACGGCGCGGAGTGCGACGCTCCAACGCCTATGATGGAGAATTCACACAAAATGCAAGCGGTTTTTAAGGCCGCATCGCACCGTTGACGCGCAGCCCCAAGCCCGGCTTGATCGCGGCCATGAATTTTTTATCCGACACCACCGCCCCCGCCCATCCCGACATACTGGCCGCCCTGGCCGGCGCCAATGAGGGGTTTGCCCCCAGCTACGGCGCCGATTCGGTCAGCGCCCGCGTCAAGGCGCGTCTGAAGGAGATTTTCCAGACCGATCTGGAGGTCCTGTTCACCACATCGGGCACGGCGTCCAACGCGCTTGCCCTGTCGGTGCTGTGCCCCGGCGATGCCGCGATTGTGTGCCATGACGAAGCGCACATTCACCGCGACGAGCGCGGCGCGCCGGAGTTTTTCACCGGCGGCGCCAAGCTGCTCACACTCAAGGGCGATCACGCGAAGATTCCCGCCGATGCTCTCGCGGCAGCGCTGGATGAATGGCCGCGCGATTTCGTCCACGCCTCGCCGCCCACCGTGCTGTCGATCTCCCAGCTCAACGAATCAGGCTGCGCCTACACGCTGGAGGAGATCAGCACGCTCACCGGCCTCGCCCGCGATGCCGGGCTTCGAGTGCACATGGACGGGGCGCGCTTCGCCAATGCGCTGGCCTCGCTTGGCTGCACACCGGCTGAAATGACCTGGAAGGCGGGCGTCGACGCGCTGTGCCTGGGGGCCACCAAGAACGGCGCGCTGGCCGCCGAAGCCGTGATCCTGTTTCCCACCGTGATGGACCGCTTCGCCGCCCTGCAGGCGCGCCAGAAGCGCTCCGGGCACATGCTGCCGAAAATGCGCTATGTGGCCGCCCAGATGGAGGCCTGGCTGCAAGACGATCTGTGGCTGGATCTGGCCCGCCGCGCCAACGCCGCCGGCGGCAAGCTTGCAGCCGGCCTGGACGCCCTGCCCGGCGGCGGGCTGGCTCATCCCTGCCATGGCAATGAAGTCTTCGCCCGCCTGGACAAGGCGCTGGCCGAACGCCTGCGCGCTGCGGGCGCCGGGTTTTACGGCTGGCCCGACGGGTCGGCCCGCTTTGTGGCCAGCTGGTGCACGAGCGAGAACGAAGTCGACGCGCTTCTGGCCGCCGGGCGCGAATAACGCGCCCGGATCGAGCCGCCAGGCGTTAGAGTGGCGTCTCACCAAGCGGAGCCGAACCCATGCGCCCGATCCTCACCAGCTTCACCAGCTTCACCAGCCTGACCCGCCTCACCCGCCTCGCTGTATCAGCCCCTCTGCTCATGACGCTCAGCGCCTGCGTCCTGCCGCCGGACCGGCTGGAGGGTGACGCGCCGCCGCCTGTTGTTCAGAGCATTGATCTGGAGCGCTATGCCGGGCGCTGGTTTGAAATCGCGCGCTATGATGTGAGCTTCCAGCGCGGCTGCGAGGGCGTGACCGCACAGTATCGCCCCCTTGAAGATGGCGAGATCGAAGTGATCAATGCCTGCCGCAAAGGCGGTCTGGATGGCGAGACCGACACCATCACCGGCCGGGCGCGCGTCGTGGACGGCTCCAACGGCGCCAAGCTGAAAGTCTCGTTCTTCGGCCCGTTCTTCCTGGGCGATTACTGGGTGATCGATCTGGCCGAAGACTATGGCTGGGCCGTGGTGTCAGAGCCGCGCGGGCGGTTTTTGTGGATCCTGTCGCGCACGCCGCAAATGGACGAGGCCATCCTCGCTGACCGCCTCACCTGGCTCACGGCGCAGGGCTACGACACCGATGCGCTGAGATACACCCAGCAATGGGACAGCGTGGAGGCCGCGCCACCCCTGGCGGACGGCTGAGCGCGGCAGGCCCCGATTGCCCAAAAAAGGCCAGCGCGGCCCGGCTCTCCGGTGCCGCACTGGCTTTGTTTTCTGCCTGTCAGGAGCGGGCTTAGCCCTCCGTGCCAGGTCGATAGATCCGCTCGGCCACGCCGCGCACGGCAGCCTCGCCCATGGGCAGAATGCGGAAGCTTTCATCGGCAAACAGCGCCATCTGGTCGGTGTAGTGCGGGCTGTCAGGCCGGCTTGTGGACCCGAACTGGTGCACCGCGCTGACGCTCACTTCGCCGTCCGGCATCGCTTCCCACACCAGGGTGAACCCATCGCCGGAGACCATGCGGAGCGTGCCGTCGCCGTCGGGGGTGGAGTTCACCGCCCGCAGCGTATCCGGCCCGCCGCCAAGTCCAACGCTTTGATCGCCGCGCTTTAGCCGGTTCACCTCGACCCAGGCAATTTCCAGCGCGCCATGATAGGTCATGAGATAGTCCACGGCGTCACGGAAGCTCTGCTCCAGGGTCGGCGGCTGCTCACCCAGGAACAGCGCAACACCGATGGGCTGGAAGGTCATCAGCGACATCGCCGCCTGCATGTTCGCCTCGTCGGCCTGCCCGTTCCAGGCCCGCACGATGTCCTGGGCCTCCATGAGCCTGTCATCGCCGGAAAAATCCATGTCCAGCAAATCATCACGCAGTTGCATGGCCAGGCTGTCTGGGTGGTAGGCATCGTCATACTTGACCGCCAGAAGCTCCTCGCGGCTTGTCAGGCCATCGGTGTCTTCGGCAAACAGCTGCGTGGCGCGCAGGCCGCGATTGGTCATCTGGGTTTCGATGCCAAAGCGATCGGGGAAGCTGGCCGGGTCCGGATCCTCGTCAGTGAGTGTCACCTGGAAGGGCGAGTGGTTGGAGTCCAGCACATAGCCGGCGGCGGGACGCACCATGTGCGGCAGACGGTCAAACGGCTCGAACTCAGTCCAGATCAGGTCGGAGCGATTGCCCGGCAGCGTGGCCTCCCAGTCGATCGACGGATCGTCGATCCGCACCGGCATGCGCGCATTGTAATAGCGCGCGATACCGCCGGACGTATCCGCCACAAGGCGATTGGTGGCTCCCAGCGAGCCGGTGCGCATGATCTGATCAAATTCGTCCAGCGTGCGCGCGCGCATCATCAGATAGGCCTGCTCGACAAATTGAAGCTCGCCCATGGTGGCATAGCGCACGGCAAAGGCGCCGCGCCCGGTGCGCAGGACCGGGCCGTGCTCGCTCTGCTCAACCTCGCGCGTGACCGACCACGCAAACGGTCCAAACAGCTTGACCAGAATGCGCGCCTCGAAGCGTTCAAACTCCCGCTCCTCGCCATCAAGCATGTAGCGCTCGCCGTCTTCGGTGAGCTCAAGCTCATAGACATCAATCAGGTCCGGGCTGTTGACCGTCGCGGCGTGGGCCAGGCTCTGATTGGCGCCCAGATGCACGATGGGCCCGCCGGGAAACGCACCGCCGGCGAAATCCAGCCCCTCGCGGGAGATCAGATGGGTTTCATACCAGGCCAGCGGTCCCTCCACCGGCTGGTGGGAGTTCACCACAAGGCGCGTCGCCCCGTCGCTGGAGCGCGATGGTGCGATGGCGAACGCGTTGGAGCCAAGCTCCACCTCGGCGGCCTGGTCATAGAAAACCTGCAGCTCCTGGCCGCGGGAGACGTCGCGATCTCCGTCCGGGTTCACGATGTCGCTCAGCGTGCGGCTCATGCCGTAAAAGAGCGGGCTGAAGAAGGCTGAAAGCGCGGCCACGTCCTCGCCGGTGACCGGAAACAGATCCGGCTCGGCCTCGCCCGGGTTCAGCGCGGCGTAATAATTCAATCCCGCCGCGTAGCCTTCCAGGAAGGCGCGGGTCTCATCGCTGAGCTGGGCCTGGTATTGCGCGTCCACCGTCCTTAGTACGCCAAGCGCCTGCACCAGATAGGCCATGCGCGCCTGGCTCTCCGAACCGGCGAGCATGTCAGGCCCCAGCGATACGCGCAGGGAATCCTGAATGGTGGGAAAATCATCTTCGGCATGGGCGAACGCAAAGGCGAACGCCGCGTCGGCATCGGTTTCGCCGATGACGCGCGCAACACCAAAGGAGTCCCGCGTTATCTCCGCGTCATAGCCGTCAGCCGCCGCGATCGCGGCGCTGCGGTCAAAGCTGCGCAGCTCAAGCGGCGCGAGACGCAGCCCGAAAGCGAACATGACCCCCGTTGCCAGGACAAGAACGGCCGCAAGGCCGGAGAGGATTATCTGCAAACGTGTCATGGGGCGCCTCAGGACAGGGAACGAGCAATAACATTGTCGGTAATTCGCTCGACAAACGGATCTCCGGCGGCAAGCCCATAGGGCCATTCGCAGGAGCCTACATTAAAGATTTCGCCGCCATTTTCACCGTGCTTCCACGAAACGATGGCGACATGGCCGTGCAGCACACGCCCGACCGTTTGTTCATTGGCCTCACCATAGAGGCTTTCGGCCAGGCGCTCGAAATTTCCGCCCATGAGAAGGGATTCAGCCGGATAGCCGCGGTCGGAACGCTCAAACGTGGCCGGCGCGATGGCGATGATGTCCATATCGGTGGGTGCGCCGCACGCTCCGGTGGGATACGGCAGGCCGTCGGTGAAGGTGAAGGCGCAGCCGTCCACCTCCCAGCCCACCAGGCGCTGCTCGGCGCCCAGCACGTCGCCATAGAACAGGTCGGAGCCCTCCAGCGCCCAGTGTTCGGGCCGGTAAACGGTGTAGCCACCGCTGCCGCGCGCTGTCGCCAGGCCGAGATTGGCAAAGCCCCCGCGCGAGAATGTCAGCCCGGTCATCTGGGTTTCAGGACGCCCGGTAACGGGATGGGCCCAATATGTCGTGGTGCGCTCGGGCGTGTCAGACGCCATCGCGGGATCGTCATCGGCGCTGGACTTGTAGCAGACCAGGCGCGTGTGATCGCGCTCCCAGCGGATTTGCCAGAAGGCGTGATTGCCGGCCAGCATCATCGCGTCGCCGCCCGAAGCGGTGAAGCGTTCAACCTCGTCACGCTCCTCCCAGCTCATATACTCGTTATGGCCCGCGGTGACGTAGAGCTTGTAGGGCGACAGGATGCCCGGCTCGCGGCCCAGATCGGCCTGATCCAGAAAATCAACCCGGTGACCGCGCTGTTCCAGCCACCGAACCATGTGATGTTCCCAGGTGTTCTGGAAGCCCGCCGAGAAGTCCCAGCGCGAATAGCCGGGAAGCATCACATAGCGCACGCCCTCATAGAACGGCGCTTCCTCAAAGCCGCGCGTGCGCATGTTGGGAAACCGCGGGCTGTCGGGGTGACCCAGGATCAGCCCCGGCGCGAAGGGCCGCTGGGTGGACAACCATCTGGCCGCCGTTCGGCCGCCGGCGTGGCGCTCGCTGGGCGTGCGGATATCTTGCGGATCCACGGCCTCGTAGAGATTCTTGCCGCCCCACCAGTTATAGGCATGCAGGGTGTTCATGGAGAGCGGCATGATAATGTCAGCATTGGCACCCGGATTGGCCGAGCGCACGATCAGGCAGTGCTCTGCGATCTGCTCGCCGGCGCGCACCTGAACGCGGTAATAGCCAGACGGCCAGTCACCGATCTGGATGTCGAACGCGGCCGGCCAGCCGCACCCTTCCTCGGAGGCGTCTGCGGGCGTGTCGTGGAGCGCGGTGGGAAAGCCGCCGCGATCAAACACCACGACCTCTTCTGCGCCCAGCCGGGTCAGCGTCACGTGCACGGTCTCGCCCGGCGCGCTGATATGGAAGATCGCGCGCTCGCCGGGAGTATAGCTAAGCCGGTCGGTATAGACCCAGGCCGCCTGGGATCCGTCAGCGCGGGCCGGCGCAGCCGCGATCAGGTTTGCCGCCGTCAGCCAGCCAAGGGCGGCAGAGCCACCCAGCATTACGTCGCGCCGGTTCATCGTCATGGGGCTCTCCCGCCTGTGTTTATTTTTTAAGTTTGCGCCGCACGCCGCGGCGGCCGTCAAAAGCCGGACGCCATCCCGTCTTTTCGTTTTTCCGACGCCCCGGCCCAGCCGGACGGTGTTCTGGCGACGGCCTGATAGCCGCCGTAATTGGCCGCCTCGACGCGCACGACGTGACCGCGGTCACTCAGAGCCGCGCGCAAGTCAGGCGCGATCCCGGTCTCCACCAACAGCTCGGATGAGGGCGAAACCGAGCCGTCTGCGTCGTGTCCGCCATCATGGCGCCAGCGCGGCGCATCCCCGGCCGCCTGAAGGCTCATCTCCCGATCGATCAGGTTCGACACCACCTGGACGTGGCCCTGGGGCTGCATGGACCCGCCCATGACGCCAAAGGACAGCCAGGGCGCGCCGTCTTTCAGGGCGAAGCCGGGAATGATCGTGTGGAAGGGCCGCTTGCCGGGCGCGTAGACATTGGCGTGCGCCGGATCGAGGCTGAACTGCGCGCCTCGGTTTTGAAGCATGAAGCCGAGCCCGTCCGGCGTCAGACCGCTACCCATCCCGCGATAGTTGGACTGGATCCAGCTTACCATCATCCCGTCGGCGTCGGCGACGCTGAGATAGATCGTATCTCCGTCACGCAGCGGTTCCGGCGTTGCCGGGCCCGCCGCATCCATGGCGATACGCGCGCGCTGCCGCGCCGCATACTCTGGTGACAACAACATTTCCAGCGGCGCATCGTGGAAGGCGGGATCGGCGATGTGGCGCGCGCGGTCGCCAAAGGCCAGTTTCTTGGCCTCCACCATGACATGGATACGATCGGCCTCACCCATGGACGCCAGGTCATACCCATCCAGAATACGCAGCATCTGAAGGACGGTGAGGCCCTGGCTGTTCGGCGGGATCTGGCAGACTTCGAGATTACGGTACGGCACCGAAATCGGCTCCACCCACTGCGCCTGATACTGGGCCATGTCGGCTGCCGTGAGCGGCCCGCCGATACGGGTCATGTAGGCCGCCAGACGCTCTGCGATCGCGCCTTCATAGAACGCCTCGCGGCCTCCTTCGGCGATCGCGGCATAGGTGTCGGCCAGATCCGGGTTGGCGAACCGTTCGCCAGCACGCGGTGCCCGGCCGTCAATGGACCAGGTCGCCAGCGTATTGTCGTATTCCTCGATCAGGCCGCGCACCTCGCCAAGAAGGCGTAGGTTCAGCGCCCAGTCCCCGGCAATAATTGGCGAAACCGGGAAGCCCTCGCGAGCATAATGGATCGCAGGGGCGAGCACGTCGCTTAGCGCCAGCTTTCCAAACCGCGCATGGGCCTTTAGCCAGCCATCCACAGCGCCGGGCACGGTAACGCAGGCCGTCCCCACCGGCGGAATTTGTGAGGCGCCGCCGAGGTGGCCAGTGAGATCCGCAAGGCTGCGGTCCCGTGGCGCAGGGCCGGACGCGTTAAGCCCGTGAAGCCGGGCCTCTTGGGGATCCCAGATCAGCGCGAACAGATCACCGCCAACACCGCTGCCCACCGGCTCCATGAGCCCCAGCGCCGCATTGGCACCGATGGCGGCATCCACTGCCGACCCGCCCTGACGCAGGAGGTCGAGGGCGATCGCGGTTGCCAGCGGCTGCGACGTGGCCGCCATGGCGCGCGGCGCATAGACGGTTGAGCGTCCCTGGAATGACGGACCGTAGGGGCGGTCTGCCGCCGCCGCGCCCGTAAGCGCTGCGGCGGCCATTCCGCCCAGTCCGACCTCACGTCGGGTGAGCACCGGTCTGGTGAGGGCCATGCATAATGTCCGCTTGCGGCTCAATACCGATAGGTGAAGACGAAGCCGTAGCGCTGGGGTGCGCCAACGATGACCTGGGCTCCCGACAGGAAGGTCTCCAGGTTTGAGGTGCCGAAGCGGTATTCCTCGTCGAAGGCGTTCTCCAGATACCCCTGGAGTGACCAGCTGTCGGAATCGATCCCGGCGCGGAAGCTCCACAGCTCGTATTCCGGATTGAGCCGGCGTGCGTTCTGGGAGACATCTTCGCGGGTCTCGGCAACATAGGAGTATTGAGCCCGCACAAAGCCGGTCAGCGATGCGTTGAGCGCACGTTCATACTGACCCACGACCGACAGCGTCTGCTCGGGCGAAAGCGGCACCGGGAAACCCGTTGCATCAATCGGCTGGCCGTCCAGGGTGCGCGCATTGGTGAAGGATTTGAACTCTGCGTCGACATAGCCGTAGGCCACGTCGAAATCGAGCCCTTCGATCGGCGAGAAGCCCAGCTCGATTTCGGCGCCAAGATGCTCGGAGCCTTCGGCGTTCAGGATGAACTGACGCTGTGTGACGGTGTCCTGAGCGCGGACCTGGGTGTTCTCCCAGTCCATGAAGAAGCCCGAAACCGCATAGCGCAGGATGCCGTTGGCGGTGTAGCCCTTGATGCCGGCCTCGTAGTTCCACAGCGCCTCGTCCTCGAAATTGGGATCGCCAGGCGTGGTGTTGAAACCGCCCGTCCGGTAGCCGCGAGAGGCGACCGCGTAGACGGTGTTGAACTCGCTGATGTCATACGTCGCGGCAAGGCGCGGCGAGAAGTCATCGAACGACACGTCCTGAGTCGGCAGGGACGCCCGCGGCGCCAGGCCGGGCTGAAGCGGCCCCTCGGTGCGCGATCCCTCGATCTCGTCAGACGAGTAGCGCCCGCCCAGCGAGACATTGAACCGGTCGGTGAGGTCGTAGGAGAACTCGCCGAACACCGCATAGGAGCGCGTCGAGAACTCAAAATCCACATTCTCGAAGAAACCCACCGAGCTGTTCAGGCCGGGGATGAAGAAGGCAAAGCCGGGAACCGCACCGGGAGGCGGTGCGCCGGGCACCCGGCCGAACAGCGCGCCGCCCAGGAAGGCGAACGCCGTGTCATAGGCGCCCACCAGCGGGTCCGACGCCAGGTGGATCGAGTTCTGATAGCTGTCGAAATCATCTTCAGAATAGATCGCGCCCACAAGCCAGGTGTAACGATCACCGCTCCCGGTCAGGCGCGCTTCAAGCGACGCTGCGGAAAGGTCTTCGTCACGCCGGATAGTGAAGGAGGGCAGCGTGGTGTTGTCGCCCTCGCCCTCGGCGCGGAAGGTGTTGTCGATGAAGCCGCCCACCACAGTGAGATTGATATCATTGTCAAAATCATAGCTCACATTGGAGATGATGGTGACGGTCTCATTCTCGCTGGGAAAGCCGATATCGGTGGCGATGGTGTCGGTATTGGCCGGATAGAAGCCCGCCTCATTGACCGGCACCGTGCCCGGCGGTGTGAACAGGCTCAAAAGCCCAAGGGACTCACTGGGAAAGCCGCTCGGGATCGCCGTGTTGATAGCTTGCTGATTGTTGGAATAATACAGCGACAGACCAGCCGAGAGGCGGTCATTCGGCTCAAAGCGGAAAGCGACCCGCCCGCCATAGTTTTCTTCCGAATTGCTCGGCCCGGTGCCGGTGTTTTCCAGCCAGCCGCCGGTCTCGTCGTAATAGGCCAGGCCGCGTACCGCGAAGGTATCGCTCAGCGGGACCGATCCCGAAGCCCGCACCCGATAGAAATCGTACTCGCCCGCTTCCAGGCTGATCTGGGCCTCGACCTCTTCCAGGTTAGGCTCGCGCGAGGTGATCGAGATGGCGCCCGCAACCACGTTCCGGCCAAAGAAGGTGCCCTGAGGACCCTTCAGGATCTCGATCTGGGCGGTGTCGAAGAGCTGCGGATCGGCGGTGCGGGTGGAGATGTTCGGCGCGATGTTGAACTCGTCCACGAAAATCCCGGTCAGGTTGGCTGTGCCCGCCGTGGAGATCGGCGAGATGCCCCGGATCGAGATCCGCGTCTCGGAGCGATTGCCCCGATTGACGAAGTTTACGTTGGGCGTGCGCAGCGCGTAGTCGGAGAACTCATCCACATTGGCGCGCTCCAGCTCGGCGGCACCAAACACGGTGACCGAGATCGGCACTTCCTGAACCGACTGCTCGCGCTTTTGCGCGGTAACAGTGATCACATCGCTGGTTCCTGCAGGATCTTGCGCCGACGCGGTACCCGCCAGCAACGCAGCCCCCGCCGCTCCGCAAAGCAATGCTGAATGCAGACGAATCTTGCTCGTGAATCTCATGGTTGTCCCTCCCCTGTGGATCAGCAAACGCTTCGCCTGATCCGGCGGATCGGCCGCGCTTTCGCGTGCCGTCCATAAATGACTATCGGTCAGTATGATCGCCAAGCGCGTATCTTGCAAGCGGCGGATTATCAGCGCCGCCCGCCACCGTCACGATTGTGCGTTGACGGCCTCCAGCGCGTCGCAGAACCCTGCAACCACCTGGCGCAGATCGTCGTGCTCAATCACGATCGGAGGGCAGAAGGCGAGCGTATCGCCAAGGGCACGCACCAGGATGCCGCGCTCACGCGCCGCCTCGGCGACTTTCGGACCCAGTCCGGCGGCGCGCTCTGGATCAAGCTCCACGCCGGCGATCATGCCAACGCCGCGCACCTCAAACACCATGTCATGGCCGGCCAGCGTGCGCAGGCCGTCCTGAAGGATCGGCGCAGCCGCGGCGGCGCGGCCGGCAATATCGATTTCTTCGTAGATTTTCAGCGTCTCCAGCGCGACCGCTGCGGCAACCGGGTGACCCGAATAGGTATAACCATGGCCGAACTGGCCGATCTTTTTCGACTGGTCGCGCAGGGCCTCATAGACCTTCTCGCTCATCAAGGTGGCGGCGATGGGAATGTAGGAGGCTGACAGCGCCTTGGCGCATGTGAGCATGTCGGGAACCACGTTGAAGGTCTGCGACCCCCACAAGGCCCCGGTGCGCCCGAAGCCACAGATCACCTCGTCGGCGACCAACAGGACCTCATGCTTGTCCAGCACCGGCTTGATAGCTTCAAAATACCCGGCTGGCGGCACAATTACCCCGCCCGCGCCCTGCAGCGGCTCGGCGAACATGGCGCCCACCGTCTCCGGGCCTTCCGCGCAGATCAGCGCGTCGAGTTCTTCGGCCATGCGAGCGGAAAAGGCGTGCTCGCTCTCGCCCGGCTTGGCGTATTTGGCATGGTGGGGGCACGGCGCGCGCACGACCCGGTCGATGGGCAGATCGAAATCGCGCTGCATGCGCTCCAGCCCGGTCAGGCTCGCCGCCGCAATCGTCGAGCCGTGATAGGCATTGCCGCGCGCGATCACCTTCTTCTTCTCGGGCCGGCCATGGGCGTTCCAGTAATACCAGACCAGCTTCATGGCCGTATCCACGGCCTCCGAGCCCGAATTACAGAACAGGGCGCGCGTCAGCGGCGCCGGAGCCATGGCAGTCAGGCGCTCGGCCAGCTCGATGACCGGTGTGTTGGACCGGTGAGCAAAGGTGGACGCGTAGGGCAGCTCGCACATCTGGCGATAGGCCGCATCGGCAAGACGTTTTTCCGAAAACCCGAGCGCCGCCGACCACAGGCCGGCCATGGCGTCGATATAGCCGCGCCCTTCGTCATCGTACACGCGAACGCCCTCGCCGCGCGTGATGATCATCGGCCCCGCCGTCTCGTGGGCGTGCAGATTCGTCTGCGGGTGAACGTGATACGCCACATCGCGGGCGGCAGGCGAATTGGGGCGGGCTTGATCGTCCATGGGCTTGGCTTTCTGTTTTGGCAGGAGCCGTCATGCGGCAGGAATTTCGACCGGCCCGGATACCGGATACGGTCATCAGGCGACCCCGTGGCGCGTCGGGATCAATGAGCGTGATCAGAGCGGGCGGACGCGGCCAACCGGCGCCAGATCTGATCAGTGGACCGCCAGATTCAGGCTCAGCGTCAGGCGAGCTTTCGCAACGTCGCGAGCTTCTTGGCGTCATAGGGCGGATACCGCAGGGCGGAATCCAGTGCAAAGCCGCGCTTCATCACCGACTTGTCGTGACTGAAGCACTTGAAACTATGGACACCGTGGAAGGCACCCATGCCGCTTTCGCCGATACCGCCGAACGGCAGGGCGGCGTTGGCCTGAAAGATCACTGCGTCATTGATCATGACTGTACCGGAGCGTGTGTGCGCAATCACCTGGTCTGCAAAAGCGGCGTCGCGGGTGAACAGATAGATCGCAAGCGGCGCGGCGCGCCCACGAACCGCCGCCAGCGCCTCGGCCCGATCAGTATAGGACAGAACCGGCAGAACCGGGCCGAACACTTCCTCACCCATGGACGGGCTGTCCTGGGTCACGCCGGTCAGCACGGTGGGCGCAATATAGCGCTCCTGCGCGTCGGTCTGGCCGCCGATAACCACCTTGTCAGGCTCGATCAGGGCGGCGATCCGCTCAAAATGGCGATCATTGACGATCCGCGCAAAGTCCGCGCTCTGCTTTGGATCCTCGCCGTAGAACTCGGTAATCGCGACGCTCAGCGCCTCAACAAACGCGTCATGCACACGTTCGTGGACAAGCACATAGTCTGGCGCGACGCAGATCTGGCCCGCATTCATGAAGCGGCCCCATGCGATCCGGCGCGCACTGACCTGAAGATCGGCATCCGGCTCCACGATGGCCGGGCTCTTGCCGCCAAGCTCAAGGGTTACCGGCGTCAGCGTGCGCGCTGCCGCAGCCATCACAATGCGCCCGACACTTGATCCGCCGGTGAAGAATATCTTGTCAAGATCCTGGTCCAGGAGCGCCGTGGTCTGCTCAACCGCGCCCTCGACCACGGCAAAGGCGGCCGGATCCAGGTGCGTCTTCACGATCTCGGCCAGGAGTGCAGAGGCGGCAGGCGCAAGCTCGGACGGCTTGATCACCGCGCAATTGCCCGCAGCGATGGCCCCCACCAGTGGCGCCAGGCATTCCTGAAGCGGATAGTTCCACGCGCCTATGATGAGCACCACACCGTAAGGCTCCGGACGAATGAAGGATTTTGACGGAAAGGCGGCCAGCGGGGTGGAAACCGGCGTCGGCTTCATCCAGCGCTTGAGCTGTTTTGCAGCGCGCCGGGCTTCCTTTTTCACATAATCGATCTCGGCCGTGAGCGTTTCCGCCTCCGGTTTGGAGAAATCGCTCTGGAGCGCCGCGACCATGCGGCCTTCCTCGATCTCCATCGCCTGCGCCAGAGCGGTCAGCTGTGCGGCTCGCCAGCCGGCGTCCAGCGTGGCGCCCGTATCGAAATGATTGCGTAACCGCGAAAACGTCGCAGCAATGGCGTCCATTGAAGTCTCCTCACCCGGGCGGGTATGTGTTAACGGCGCGCTCTTGCCTTGGCATAATCGAAACGGGACGCTAAATGACCAGTGGCCAACTATCAAGCGCGAGCTCCGGCGATGCGGACAGGACAATGAACTGATGACAGTCGCGCGCAACACCCTGCAGACCGCCGAGCTCGGCGAAGGCCGGCGTGCCAGAACGGACGACCAGAAACGCGCGCGGGCCCGTGCCATCCTGCTCGCAGCCGAGGCGCTCTATCTGGAAAATCCGGGCGCGCTGCCCACCGCCGCTCAAATCGCGGCCCGGGCCAATGTCGCCAAGGGGACGCTCTATCTTTATTACACGACCAAGGAAGAGGTTTACCTTGCCCTGCTGCAATGGCGCCTGGGCGACTGGGCGGACACGATCATCGCCGCCATGCGCACCCATGACGGTGCGCTGACGCGCGAGAGCCTGAGCCGGGCCTATATCGCCTATCCGCTCAAGCATCCGGTCACGCTGCGCCTGGCGGCCCTGTCAAGCGTGGTGCTGGAGGCCAATGTCGGCCAGCCGGCCGCCGTGCGGTTCAAGCTTGCGCAGCTGGAGCGTCTGCGGCGCCTGGGGCTGGCCGCATCAATGATCACTGACGGGCTCGAACCAGACAGGGCCACCCACCTTTTCCTGCACGCCTATGCCTATCTGGTGGGAATCTGGCAGCTATGCGATCCGCCAGCCATCTGCCGCCAGGCGTTTCAGACCACACCGGAACTGGCACCGCTGGATCTGGACTTTCAGGCCGAGGCAATGCTGGGGCTGGACGCGATCTGGGCCGTGGCGCTGCCGTCTGAAACGTCCAGCGAATAGGTCTGCCAGCGCGCGGTTACCGCACCGTGCTCGACCACCCGCAAGCGTCCAAACTGGGTGAGTACCGCCTCGCTCTGGGTCGGACGAAAGAAGGCCCAGTCTCCGGGTGCACTTTGATCCTTGCGCGCAATGGTCATCATCTGCTGGTTGGATGAGAAGCCATAGAGCGCATTGTGCTTCATCGAGGCTGGCCAGACCGGCTTTGCCATCCATCGCCCGCCATAGATGAACAGCGTGCTCCGGCCCGGCGAGAGCACGCGGGTGACACGCTCGATAAACGGCACACTCACCCCATCAAAACGTTTCAGAACCGGGGTCGCGATGAAGGCGGCGGGCACCAGAGCGTCAAGCTCGCCCGTGTCGAAATCGGTGGGTTTGACAAACGCCGACCCGATGGAAACATCGTTGACAGCGGTGCCCCCGTGCAAGGGCGCAGTCAGGCTGCCCGCCCCATTGAACACTGCACTGTCATCAAGCAAGCCGCGCGCTTTTGCCTGATCGATAAACCCGCGATAGGCCCGGTCGGACGCGGCGACCGCAGCGCCGGGCGAGGCGAACGGTGCGGGAGCCTTGGCGGCGTGTGCGTCATACCCCATCAGGCCGGTGAACCGCACTGCGCCGGCCTCAGCCTCAACCGCATCTAGCAACGCGGCAAACGCCCCCGCATCGCGCGCGCCGCCGCGGCGCAGGCCGATATCAATTTCCGCGGCAAGCTTCACCGTCACCCCCAGCGCGCGCGCCCTCTGGGCGTACTCGCTGACGCGGCCGGGCGTATCCACCAGCCAGGTAATCTGCGCCTCGGCATCAAATTGAGCTCCGGCCAGAGCGGCGAAAATCGTGTCCATGGCGCGCGCCGGCAACGGCTTTCCCAAAAGGATGTCGCTGCTCGGAAATGCTAACGCGGTCTGGATCAGGAAGGGTGCGTGAAAACTCATGAATGCGTTCGCCCCGGTGCGTGCGGCGACGCGCCTGAGCAGGGCTTCACACGCCAGCGACTTGTCCACCAGGCGCAGGCGCCGGCCACGCGTCATCGCAGCGATGGCATCAGCGTTGGCGTCAAGGCGGTCCCCGTCGATCACAAGCACCGGCTGATGCTCCACCGCGTCATCCAACGCGGCAGACAGGCGCGCGGCGGTATCCGGGCTCATGGCTTGGCCTGCGGCGGAGTTGCAGGCTGAGTTTCTGGCAGGCCCTCAGGCGCGATCATGGGATCAAGCAGGCGCCGCAGCTGGGCAGCAACGCGCTCGCGGCGCGCCGGTGCCGCCGCGGAAAGCTGCTCGAACTCCAAGCGCAGGATCGTCCCGACCAGAAGCTCGGCGTCGGTCTCCGGCTCCGGCGATCCGGCTTGCATGCACAGATCACGCGACGCCGCGACCAGCCGGGCGCGATAGCGCCGGACCTCGTCCTCAAGCGCCGGCTCCAGACTGCGGGCATAAAAAAACGCAAGCTCGAAGGCGATACCATCAAGGGCCGGGCGCTCGGCAAGGCAGATATAATCGGTGGCCAGAGTGGTCAGCGCGTCCAGCCCTGCGTCGCGGTCCAGATCGGTTTTCATGCGCGCCACGATATCCTGAGCCGCCGACCACAGCGCCTGAAGACCCGGTTCGCCGCGCGTGCCGAAATGGCGAAACGCCTCGGCCAGCAATTCTGCTTTATCGGCGAAGTAATAGGTCGTCAGCGCAAGCGCCAGTCCCGCCTCCTTGGCCACCGTGCGATGGCTGAACCCCTCAAGTCCGCTTTCGGCAATGACGCAGATCGCGGCGTCCAGCAGGCGCTGCCGCGTGCGGATACCGCGCGCCGAGGGCGGTTTTGGAGACGGGGCGGCAGACGACATCAATAGCGAAGCCTTCGATAGGCAAAGATCAGAACAATGGCCAGCAGCGCACAGGCAGACGGTACGACAAGCAGGCGGTAAAGCGCGCCCGCGCTTTGCGGATCACCGACAATAGCCGAGACGATGACCGGACCAAGCCCGCCGCCGATCATGGTCGTAAGGCCGTTATAAAGCCCGACATCGCCGCCCAGTGATCCCGCCGGCAGCGCGCGCTGTAAAAGAGCGAACTCCGAGGCGGTGTAGGCGGAGGTCATGAACACCGCTGCGGCGAAGAACGCCATGACCATCCAGATCGGCCCGGCACTCAGCGAGAAGAAAACCAGCACGCCGGCAACAATGTACCCGCCCGCTGCGATCAGTGCGCGCGCATTGGTTCGGTCACCTAGATTGGACCACAACATGACGCCGAAGATCGAGCCTGCGAACGGCAGCGAGACCGCCCAGGTGAGCTGCTCGAAGGGAAGACCCTTGGTGCGAACAAAGAAGCTGGGTAGCCAGCTGGTCAGGCCCAGCGCAACGATATTGTTGAGAATGCCGGCCGTGAGCAGCAACAAGAAGCTGGGGCTTCCAAAAAGCCGCCGGACCCGGCCACGGCCCTTGGCGTGGGCGGGGTCGTTGTCGGGCTGGTCTTCGGCGGCGATGCCCGCCTCGATATGGTCCAGCTCCGCCGTGGACAGGCCTGGCGCGGCGCGCGGCGTGTTGTGCACTGAGCGCAGGACCAGTGGCAGGGTGACGAAAAGCCCCACCGCAGCCAGGCCCCAGAACCCGATGCGCCAGCCGAAGGCATGCATTGCCGGCACCAGAAGCACTGGCGAGAGCAAGACCGCCAGAAACAGGCCGGAGATCCAGATCGAGTTCGCCCGCCCCCGCTCCTCTGGCGGAAACCAGGCGCGGGTGAGCATGTTCATCATTGGAAAGTGCACGCCCTCGGACACGCCCAGCAAAATGCGTGTCGCCGCCAGAGCCAGCAGGACCTGGCTTGCCACGGCACCCAGCCCGGTGAAGACCGACCACAGGACGACGATGACGATCATCGAAACGCGCGGACCGATCCGCGCAGCCAGCGGCGACAAGAAGATATTGGCGAGCCCGTAGCCCACATAAAACACCGAGAACAGCAGCTCGCCATAGCTGGTAAGCTGCGCGTCGTCCCAGCCATATTCTTCGCCCATGAGCGGCAGGGCGAGGGATATGTTCACCCGGTCCAGATAGCCCACGAACAAGGAGATCATGAGCACAAAGCCGAGCCGCCAGCGCTGGGCGTCCGGCCGCCAGAAGACCGATAAGGGCGAGCGCCCCGCCCCGGGGCTGGAACCAGAACTGGACCCTGGCCCGTGGGGCGAACCGCCGGAGGGTGGCGTCGGCGGCGAAGCGTCGCTCATGGTCTCAAGCCTTTGCGTAAAGGCGGTTCATGAACTCCACCAGGATCCGGTCGCGGTCCCCGGACGGCATGGCGTTCATTACGTTATTGATCTCGCGCATGTCATCGGGCAGATCGCCCGGCGCGCCGAACACACCCGACATCGCATCCATGATTTCGCCGGCTGGCAGGGCGAGCATGGCCTCAAATTCCGGCGGTAGCTTGGTCATGGTCTGATGCTCGTTCGAGCCGCGCAGCTTGGCGACTTCGACTTTCAGATCGGCAATCAGCTCGTCGGCGTGGGGGGCATTGGACGCGCCAAGCGACAGGTGAAGGTTGGCCGGCGACGGGCCGAACCCGAACTGGGGTTGCAGGAACCAGCCCCGCTTTCGCATGGCGTCGCCCAGCGCAAAGATATCAAAATCATCCGCCGCAAAGGCAAACAGATTGCCCGGAGGATTACCCAGCGTGCGCAACCCGTCGATAGTCTTGACCGCGTCACGGATTTTCTCGGAAGCCGCTTGCGTGGCGCGCGCCAGCTCCAGATAACCCTCCTCGCCCAGATAGTTGAGGATCGCCCAGACACCAGCGATCGGCCCGCCAGACTTGGTCGACAGGACCGTCGGGTTGATCACGGTATACCCGGTCCAGCCCGACCAGGCGAAGATCTGGTGGCGGCGCATCTCGCCATCGCTGTAGAGGATGCACGAGGCGCCTTTGGCGGCGTAACCCCATTTGTGAAAGTCCATGGACATCTGCGTGACGCCCGGCGTGGACAGGTCGAACTCGGGGATGTCGGCTCCCAGCTTGCGCGCAAACGGCAGATACATGCCTCCGACGCAGCAATCGACATGGAACAGGACCCCGGCCTTCTTGGCGACCAGACCCATCTGAGCAATCGGATCGACAACTCCATGGGCATAGCTGGGCGCGGACCCAACGATCATGATGGTCTGATCGGTGATCGCGTCGGCCATGTTTTCGGGAATCGCCTCGAAAGTCTGCGGGTCCACCGCAGCGCTCACCGGCTTCACATCGAAATAGGCGCACGCCTTGAAAAATGCCGGATGCGCGGTTTCCGGCAACACCATTTCAGGCGCGGTGATGTCCGGCCGCTCGGCGCGGGCTTTGTCGCGCGCTGTCTTGACCGACAGAAGGATGCTCTCGGTACCGCCAGAGGTGAACGAGCCCTTGGCACCTTTGGGCGCGTTATGCAGGTCAAGCGCGGCCGCGATGACATCCTTCTCCAGCTCCAGACAGGAGGGGAAGCTTGTGGGATCAAGACCGTTTTCGGTGAGATACATCGAATACGCGTCCTTGAGCAGCTTCATCGCCTCGGGACCGGCGTCGTAGACATAGGCAAACACACGCCCCTCGGCCCAGTTCACGTCGTCGCTCTTTCGCGCCTCAAGATCGCTGAGAATTTTCGAGCTGTCGCCGCGCGCTTTGGGAAATTTCATGGATTTTCACTCCTGTGGGGTCGCACGACCCTTTGCGGCCGCGGGCAATCTGGATTATTGTACGAGCGTACAAGATCAGAAGCGCATGGCAAGCGCTTGCTCAAAAGGGGGGCGATATGGGCCGGATACTCACAATCGCAGGACTGGTGATCGCCGCCGTGGTGATCGGCGCCTGGTTGCTGGCGCAAAGCTGGTTGAACGCGGCTCTGCCCGACCATTCCGGCCGCGAGACGGTCTCCGGGCTGTCAGCGCCGGTGGAGATCATCCGCGACGACCGGGGCGTGCCGCACATCTTCGCGGCAACCCGCGACGATCTTTTGTTCGGCCAGGGTTATGTCCACGCCCAGGACCGGTTTTTCACCATGGACTTCTACCGGCGCGCCGCGCGCGGCGAGCTGGCTGGCCTTGTCGGAGGCGCGGACGCGGTGGTGGAGACCGACATTCTGGCGCGGACATTTGATTTCACCGCGCTGGCGCGGCGCGATTTTGATCAGCTCACCCCCGATGCGCGGGCCTCCCTTGAAGCCTTCGCGGCGGGTGTGAACGCCTATATCGCCGATCGCACGCCCGGCGCCCTGGCGCTGGAATATGCGGTCCTGGATCTGGGTGGGCTGGACCCGCAAATCACGCCGTGGCGCGCCGATGACTCGCTGGCGGTGGCGCGGCTCATGGGTTTTGCGCTCTCGGGACGCGATATGGAGGCCGAGCTTGAACGCGCCGCAGTGCGCGCGGCGGTGAGCCCGGACATGTATGTCCAGTGGCGCCCGCCCTATGATTATGCGCGCCATCCCAGTGTGATCAGGGCCGCAGATCTGCCCGTCATCGCAGAGGCAGCGGCCATGCAAGGCGCGCTGACGCCGCCGCAGGGCATCGCTCCCACCTTGCCCGACCGCGCCGCGCCTGAAGCAGACAGAACCAATTCCGGCACGACCGGCGGCGGCGGCAACGGGGCGGGTGATGCCCCCCGGGGCGGCCCGCCCCTGCCGCGCAGCGTTGCGCTGTTTGATCTCATACCCTTTGGAGCCGAAGGTGCCGGGTCCAATGCCTGGGTGGTTTCGGGAGCCCATACACAGTCGGGCTATCCCATGCTGGCGGTCGATCCCCATAACGGAATCGAGATGCCCAATGTGTGGCACGAGATCCGGCTGAACCTGCGTCCGGTGGACGGGTCGGAGGCGTTTTCAATCTACGGATACGCGGCTGCGCCCTTCTATCTGGTTCTGGAGGGCCGCAATCAGTATGCCGCCTGGGGAACCACAAACGTCACCGGCGGCGATGCACTGGACCTGTACCGGCTTGAGCTGGACCCCGAAAATCCCGACCGTTACCGCTATGACGGCCAATGGCGCACCTTTGAGACCGCGACGGTGATGCTGGACATCGCTGGCGGAGATCCCCGCGAAATTTCCATCCGGCGCACCCATTTCGGCCCGGTTGCTCCCTCGGATGGACAGGGACCGGTCCATGCGATCCGCTGGGGCGGGTTCGAGCCGAGCCGCATCGTCGAGGCGAGCCTGGCCATTCCGTTCATCAAGAGCTTTGAGGATCTGCGCGCAGCCGTTGAACCCTGGGACTATCCGCCCACCCATTTCGTCTTTGCCGGGCGGGACGGCGACATTGGTATTCAGCAAGCCGGACGCTTTGCGATCCGCGCGCCCGGCGCAGACTTTTCCCTGCCTCAGGACGGCTCCACCTCGGCCACCGCCTGGCGCGGCTACCTGCCCTATGAGCGCATGCCGTATGTAAAAAATCCGGCCAATGGCTTCCTTGCGTCCGGCAATAACCCGGCTGTCCCGCCGGAGTATTTCGACGCCGTGGCGGCGGTGGACGCAATCGACGGTTCGATAAATTATCTGGAAGACGGCGCACGCGGATATCGCGGCGCGCGGGTGGAGGCGCGCCTGATGGCCGACCGGCCCCACGATCTGGCCAGCTTCGCCGCGATCCAGACCGACACCACCCCGCCGGGACTGGCTGACCATTTGCAGCCCTTCGCCGAAATCGATCTGGGGCAGGGCCAGCAGTCAGCCGCCATCTGCCAGGCCGGGCTTGGCGAGTGGGATGGGGCCTTCGACGCGGACAGCGCAGGCGCACTGATTTTCGCCCATGTGTGGAGTGAGACCCTGGAGCAGGTTTATCGGCCGCACCTGCCGGCCGGGGTGTCGCCCCGCGTGGGCATGACCGAAATGCTGTCGCTGGAAACCATCCTGGCCGATTCCCAAAGCGGGTGGTGGGACGATCCTGACACCCCCGACCGTGTGGAGCAGCGCGACGACCGGCTTCCGGCAATTCTTGGTGCAGCGTGCCAGATCCTGACCGGCACTTACGGGGACGATCGCAGCACCTGGCGCTGGGACACCGCGCACGGGGCGATGTTTGAAAACCCCGTGCTCGACGGCTCAGGGATCGGGCCATTGATGGCCATTGGCAATCGCGGCCCGGTTGCGACCTTTGGAGGTCCCGGCACAGTCAGCGTGGGCCGCTGGCGCCATGGCGACGGTTACGGACCGGTCCATATTCCAGGCTATCGCTTCGTGATCGATACCGGCAGCATCGAGACCTTCCTCACCATCAACTCCACGGGCCAGTCCAGCCATCCGCGCTCACGCCATTACGCAGATCAGATGCAGGCCTGGGCGCAGGGCGACTATGTGCAGCGAACGCTGGACGAGGCGAGCCTGCGCGAACGCGGTGACAGGCTCGTCCTGGAACCCATCGCCCGCGATTGAGATCGGTGGCCCCGGAAGTCCCTCATAAACCAGCGCCGTCGGGGGCCATGGGCCGCGCCTTTCGCGCGCACTGACCTTGACCGCTTCGCCCGTCAGATCTGGGCGTGCGAACAGACAAAACAGGATTGCCAGAATGTTTGAAAGCGTGAACCCGTCCACCGGTGAATGTGTCGAGCGCTTCGCCGAAGCCAGTGATGGCGAAATCGAAGCG
>Ga0136600_1000320_pt1 | contig 26557 bp, 20 predicted proteins | sample AntRauMFilla2698_FD_104634 | JGI IMG/M metagenome (GOLD analysis project Ga0136600, IMG submission 104634) | Saline lake microbial communities from Rauer Islands, Antarctica - Metagenome Filla 2 #698 | ecosystem: Environmental > Aquatic > Non-marine Saline and Alkaline > Saline | place...
AACCCGTCCGTCATGCTGGGCGCGGGCCTGGTGGCGCGCAATGCGCTGAAAAAAGGCCTCAAGGTCCAGCCCTGGGTGAAGACCTCGCTGGCGCCGGGCTCCCAGGTGGTCACCGACTATCTGAAGAAGGCTGGCCTGCAGGACGATCTGGATGCGCTGGGCTTCAATCTGGTGGGCTATGGCTGCACCACCTGCATCGGCAATTCCGGTCCGCTGCCGGAGAAAATCTCCAAGGCCATCAAGGATGGCGATCTGGTCGCCACCTCGGTCCTGTCCGGCAACCGCAATTTTGAAGGCCGGGTGTCTCCCGACGTGCGGGCGAACTATCTCGCCAGCCCGCCGCTGGTGGTGGCCTATGCCCTTGCCGGCACCATGAACATCAACGTGGCCGAGGATCCCATCGGCTATGATGACAGCAATGAGCCGGTCTATTTGAAGGACATCTGGCCCAGCTCGGCGGAAATCGCCGAGGCGGTTCGCACCGCGGTGACCCCGGACATGTTCGCCAAGCGCTATGCCGACGTCTTCAAGGGCGACGCCATGTGGCAGGGCATCGAGACGTCGGGCGGCCTCACCTATGACTGGCCGGAAAGCACCTATGTGGCCAACCCGCCCTTCTTTGAAGGCATGTCCGGCGAGGTGCATCCGCCCAAGGACATCAAGGATGCGCGCATCCTGGGCCTGTTTGCGGACTCCATCACCACCGACCACATCTCCCCGGCCGGTTCGATCAAGGCTGATAGCCCGGCGGGTCATTACCTGCAGGAGCACGGCGTTGAGCCGCGCGAGTTCAACTCCTACGGCGCACGCCGGGGCAATCATGATGTGATGATGCGCGGCACGTTTGCCAATATCCGCATCAAGAACCAGATGGTGCCCGGCGTCGAAGGCGGCGTGACCACGCTGCAGCCCTCCGGCGAGGAAATGCCGATCTATGATGCGGCCATGAAATACCAGGAGCACGGCACGCCCCTGGTGGTATTCGGCGGCAAGGAATACGGCACCGGCTCCTCGCGCGACTGGGCGGCCAAGGGCACGCGCCTTCTGGGCGTCAAAGCCGTGATCTGCGAAAGCTTTGAACGCATCCACCGCTCCAACCTGGTGGGCATGGGCGTGCTGCCGCTACAGTTCAAGGACGGCGAAAGCTGGCAGAGCCTTGGCATCACCGGCAAGGAAACCGTCTCGCTCACCGGCGTAGAGCAGATCGTTCCGGGCGGCGACGTCACCCTGACCGTCACGTTCGAGGACGGCGCCACCAAGCAGACGAAACTTCTGGCCCGCATCGATACCGATAACGAGCTCGATTACGTCAAAAACGGCGGCATCCTGCACTATGTCCTGCGCCAGCGCGCCGCGGCGTAAAGGCAAAGGCGTCATCGTCGAACGAAGAAACCCCGGTGGAGCGATCCACCGGGGTTTTTGCTCCATAAGAGTAACTCAAAAATCTTGATACACTTGTAGATGCAGGGCTGGCTCGCTACGCTTTTTTGTCTTTGGTGTGAACGGCGAGCGATTATGTATGACCTATCCACAGCAGAGCTTCGCTGTGTCGGAGGCGGAAATCCGAACCGGGAGGACGATATGATAACCGCCAACGGTACGTTCCAGTACTTCGGTGGGCCGGTCGTCTCTTGACCGCCGTCCGGCTCACGCTTTGCGCATTCGTCCTGTCGCTGTCCGGGCTCCATCCGGTGCAAGCGGCGCAGATCACTGCGTGCGAGGTGAGCCGGGCGAGCCTCTCGCCTGACGGGGCGCAAGCGCTGCTCTACACGCCGCTGCGATATGAGCGCTCGAATATGGAAATCTCGGCTGTGGATGAAAGCCGGCGCTACATGCCGGCCACAGCCGGGCTGGGCGGCGTGCATCACCTCCGCCTTGACTGCGGCGCGCCGGGCTGTGCGGCCACCCCTGTCAGCGACGCCCCCCTGGCGCCCTGGACCGATGCGGCCTGGTCGACGGACGGGCGGGTGTTCGCGCTTCCGATCACCCAGGGTGACCGCATCGCTGCGGACGTCACCGCGATCGCGCTGTTTGATGCAGCGAGCGGTGCTGAAATCGCCCGATCGGACGGTCTGGCGGCGAAATTGATCCTCCCGTCCGTCCTGGCGCAGGACATCAGCGGAGATGACATACGGGAGCTGCGCGCGCCCGGCCGCGATGGTGATCTTGCCCAAGTGATCTCGCTGCCAGGCGCGGCTGACCGGCCGGGCCGCACCGGCCCGGCGCCGTTCGCCATTCTTGGCCCCCGCCTTCAGCCGCTTGCGGGCGTGACGGTCGAATCCGGCCGCCTTGGGTGGGGCGATGTGGAGCTGGAGATGTTTCCAGCGCGGCGCTCCCATGCCCTCACGAGCGGATCGGATGGCGCCTCAGCGCTCGTCTCCCGGGTCGATCTGCACGGATCGACCGTGATTTCACGCATCACACCTGGGGAGTCGCGAGCCCTCTTCAGCGCCTCAAATCCCATGCGGATGGTTGTTGCGCCCGGCGCCGACATGCAGGCCGTGATCGCCCATGGCGATCGAAACGCGCTGGCGCTTTCTGATGAGGCGGGGCCGCTGGTGGATGCGATCAACCGCGAGCTGGACTCTTCGCCCGCGTTTCGTTTGGCGCAGGTGACGGTCTCGCGCGACCTTGGGCGCGCATTGCTGATTCTGACCCGTGAGAAACGCGGACGGCGTATTGTTGAGATCTTCCCTCGCGCGCCGGCGCGCGACATCGTGAGAGCTTGCGAGGCGTCAGTCCGCAGCCCGGACACCGTCGCCGAGACGTTTCAGATCGACAGCCCTCATGGCGCGATGCCCGTCAGATTGATGCGCGATGCCAGCGGCGAGGCTTCGCGCGTCGCTCTGCTGGTCTGGCCGGAATTTCCGCTGGAGGGTCTGGACTTCGCCGCCATCGAGCGGTTTGGGCCGGCGTTCCAGCATGATCTCTTCCGGATCGGATTTCCCGCCATGCCCGACGCCGACGCGTTGCAAACCGCGGACGCGCTCTGGGAGGCGGCTTCCGAGCTTTGCGCCACGGCGACCGTCGCGATCAGTGCGCGCTACCCGGACGCCTATGACGCCATCGGTGTCGTCGGGCGCGGCTATGGGGGCCTGGTGGCGGTCACCGCCATGGTCGATGGCGGCTGCGGCGCGGACTTCGCGGCCGCCTTCGGCCCGGTGCTCGCCCACCATGGGCAAGGCTCTGTCTACGACAGGCCTCGGCGAGACGGGCTTGGGCATCACCCGCTTGAAGACGCGATGCGACGGCTGGGACCTGTTCGCCCAAACGGGGTGCCGAGGCGCGACGCGCCGTCCTATATTTACGCTGCTTGGCCGGACTCGCGTTACGATCCCGAGCCGATTGCTGAATTTGTGGGGCGTCTGGCCACCGCTGGCGCGGACGCCTACTGGCATCTTCCTGTCCTCAGCGGTCTCCCGCCGCGCGCGTTTGCCAGTGCGCCGCGGCCGACGCCGCCATTCACTGGTCCCGATGCGGTCGAGGCGCTGGCTTTGCAGAGCATTGACGCCCCTTAAGCCGCGCCCGTCTCCGCCTCGCCTTGAGCGGCGGCCTTCGGGCGAAGGCTCGCCATCAGCTGTTGAATGGTTTGCAGCTTGGCCTTGTTGGCCGGGTCCGCGCTTTCGCTGCGGCCCATCTCGCCGCCCAGAAGGCGCATGGCGCGGGCCTGGGCGTCCTGGCTGCAGCGCCCTGACGGCAGAACCCCCTGATTGGCGAGCTTGAGCAGTGCGCTGGCGCGGTCCAGCGCCGGGCGCTCGCCGCTGGACAGGCGCGAGAGGATCTTGGTTTCATCCAGGATCGCCATGCCCAGATCGTCGAACGCGTCGGAGAGCTCGGTCTTGTCGCTGGTGGAAAAGCCGCCCTTCACGGCGCGGGCCTGAAACGCAGTGAGCTGCGCCAGGCGTTCCAGCGGCTGGCCCGACCCGCGCACAAAATAGCTTTCGCTGGACTGGGACTTCAGCCGGGCGCGCAGGTAGGCGGCCAGCTTGGCCTTGTTCTGCTCGCCAACCAGATTGTCTTCAAAGCGGAACAGGCGCTCGATCTGTTCGGGCGGGTCCTGGGCGTTTGCCAGCGCCTCCTCCACCGCTTCGGGCGCCAGCAGCTTGGCCGAGCGATGGGTGAAGGCCTCCACCAGGCTGTCGGGATGCAGGTTCGGTCCCGACGCCGCGATCAGGCGCATGGCCAGCTTTCGCGCCAGCTCAATTTCGCGCATCACGCTTTCGGGCCGGAAACGCTTGGGCGCGCGCAAGGCGGCCAGTATGCGCTTGGCCACTTCGATATGAGTGTCGGGCAATTGCTTGGCGGCGAACTTCTGAGCCAGGCGCCGCGCCGCGTTCGGGGCACCGTTCAGATCCTGCGAGTTCGGCGCGCCCTCATAAATCCCTGTCAGGCGTACAACTTCCTCGCCCAGATCACCGGTGGGGCCGATCACGGCGCGCATGGCCGGCTCAAAGCTCAGCATTTCGGCGATGAAGGCGTCGGTCTGCTTCTCCGCAAAGGCGCGCGCGTCGGGGTCGGCGGGCAGATCATCGTGGAAATCCAGTAGCATATCGGTCTTGGCGCCAAAGTTGGACGCTTTCGACAATCGGTCCGCGATGGCGCGCCGCAGCCGTTTTTCCGGCCCGCCTTCGGACAGGATCTTCTCGGTCATCTCGGCGAAGCCGGAGGCCGTGGGTGCTTTTTTTACGGCCTTGGTTTCGCGCCGGGACTGGGTGACGCTGCGTTCCACCAGATCGTTGATCAGGCGCACATAGGCGTGGATCGAGGCGTCTGTCCCTTGCGCCCGTGCGATGGCGACTTTCTGGATTGCGCCCTGCAGATCGGTGTCTGACCCGTCCAGATCCTCGATCAGGTCGGGGCGGTTCAGAAGCTCCAGCGGTGACACCTGACGGCGCTCGAACCAGCCGCCAAGCACGCGGCGGATAGTTTCGCGCGCCGCCGCCCCGGCAAGATCGTCCGGCGTGACACAAGGCAGGGACGCCTCGCCGGTCTTGTCTTCAGGCTCGCTAAAGCGCTCCGCGCCGGCCTCAAAGACGGTGCCACCGCGAAACGCGTTCTCCTCGGGCACCCATTCTTCGCGCTGCACGCGCACCGAGCCTTGTGGATGGCGCTTCTTCAGCGTGTGGGCGAGATTCAGCGCTTCCTGGCGGTCGGTGATCGCCTCCACAAGGGTCCATTCGGCCTTCTTGTGCTTTTTGACGAAGACCTCGAAATGAATGTCCCGGCGTGCCATGACCTGTTCCGTCCCCCGACCTTTGGGGCGACCTTGGCGGTAACAGGTTTAATTTCGGGTAACCGTATTCTTCAAACCGTGCTTTGCCTTGTCAGCCGGGCGCTTATAAGCTGCGCGCACATTGAGGGGCGGCTCGCCCGCACGGGTATGCTGATTTATCGAGGGACCAGCCCATGGCCACGATCACACTGGTCGACGACGACGAGAATATTCTGACTTCGGTGTCCATGCTGCTCGAAGCTGAGGGCTATACCGTACACACCTTCACCGACGGTGCTGTTGCCTTGCCACAGCTCACCGACAATCCGCCCGACCTTGCGATTTTCGACATCAAGATGCCGCGCATGGACGGGCTGGAGCTGCTGCGCCGGGTGCGCCAGAGCTCGAACATGCCGGTGATTTTCCTCACCTCCAAGGACGCCGAGTTCGACGAGGCGCTGGGGCTGGACCTGGGCGCGGACGATTATATCGCCAAGCCGTTCTCCCATCAGCTTCTGGTACGCAGGATCAAGGCGGTGCTGCGCCGCTCCCAGTCCGATCCGGCCTTTGGCGAGGGCGAGGGTGACCAGAAAGCGATCCAGCGCGGCAAGCTGACCATGGACCCCAATCGCCACGCCTGCCTGTGGGAGGGCAAGCCGGTGCGCCTGACGGTGACCGAGTTTTTGATCCTGCACGCTCTGGCCAATCGGCCTGGATTTGTGAAAAGCCGCGATAATCTGATGGACGCGGCCTATGACGATCAGGTCTATGTGGACGACCGCACCATCGACAGCCACATCAAGCGCATCCGCAAGAAATTCAAGGACGTCGACGACGTGTTCGACGGGATCGAGACCCTCTATGGCGTCGGATACCGTTACAAAGAGGCTTAAAGCGGTCTGGCTCACAGCGGTCGGCACGGTGCGCCGGTGGCGCAGCGTGGTGTTCTCGCGTCTGGGCTGGGCGATCATAGGCGTGAATTTCGCCGCGCTCGCCTTCCTTCTTGTGGGCATGGCCGCGATTACCGAAAATCGGCGCGGCCTGGTCGAGGCCAAGGAGCTGTCTCTGGCCGCCCAGGCCGAGATCATCGCCAATGTGATCACCGAAACCGCAGTCAGTGGCGACGCCCCGGGGCCACGCATGGACGCGGACGCCGCGCGCGAAGTTCTGCGCCGGTTGTCGCCGCTATACGTGCCGGACGAAACGCGCGCCCTGCTCCACGGGCCCGGCCCGATCCTGGTGGCCGATTCCGATCTAATCGCCGGCGAGGTGGAGCAGAGTGCGCTGCCGCCGGTGGGCGCAGAGGCGGGCGAGCGCGAAATAGTGCGCCGGCTGGTCCGGCCGGTGGAGCAATGGTGGGCTGGCATTTTTGTTCCGGCCGAAACCCGGGCCCTGACCAACCGAACCCTGGAGGACGAGGTGGCAGCCGCCTTTCGCACCGGCGAGCCCCAGAGCGGGGTGCGCCGGGAGGCCGATGGCGCGCGGATCGTCTCAGTGACGATTCCCATCCAGCTCATTCAGGCCGTGGTGGGCACGGTCACCTATGAGTCCTATGATTTCGAAGCCCTGATCGAGGCTGAACGCCAGGCGATCATTCCCTTTGCCGGCGCGGCGATCTTCGCGATCATGGCGTCTGCGGTCTGGTTGACCTTTTCCATCGCCCAGCCGGTGCGCGATCTTTCCGAAGCAGCACGCAAGGTGCGCCTTGCAGGCGGGCGGCGTGTGGCCCTGCCCGACATGAGCCGGCGCCGGGACGAAATCGGCCAGCTGGGCCAGGCCTTCGCGGCCATGACCAATGCGCTTTATGACCGGCTGGACGCCATTGAGAGCTTTGCCGCCGATGTGAGCCACGAGATCAAGAACCCGCTCACCTCCATCCGGTCGGCGGCGGAAATCCTGCCCCTGGCCAAGGATGACGCGCGCCGCGACAAGCTGATCAAGGTGATCCAGCACGATGTGAAGCGCCTTGATCGGCTGGTCACTGATATCTCCAACGCTTCGCGGCTGGACGCCGAGCTGGCCCGTGAAGACCTTGCGCGCGTGGATGTCGGCCGGCTTCTCACCGATATCGCCAGCACCCATGGCAGCGCGCGCGGCCCTGGGCAGCCAAGGCCGGTTCAGGTGGCCGTGTCGGCCCGTGGCGATCTTGGCGTGCGCGGCCATGAGGGCCCGCTCAGCCGGGTCTTCATCAATTTGATCGAGAACGCCGTCACGTTTTCGCCCGAGGGCGGGACGGTGAGCGTGGAGGCGCGTCGCTCGCCGGGTCCGCATGGCCGGGTCCGGATCACGGTCGATGATGAAGGCGTGGGCGTTCCGGACGAGAATCTGGAGGCGATCTTCGATCGTTTCTATACCCAGCGCCCCGATGGTGCCGCCTTCGGGACCCATTCCGGTCTCGGCCTGGCGATCGCGCGGCAGATCGTCACCGCCCATGGCGGTTATATCCGCGCACAAAACCGGCTGGGGCCGGACGGCGCGCGGCTGGGTGCGCGCTTTACGGTGGATCTGCCTGCCGGAACGCGCGCTGCGGGCTGAGCAAACCTCGCCTCGCTGCAGACTCCGCCCGATTAGACTCCTCGCAGGGCTTTTCGCAGACGCGAAACCGCGCTTACATGCATGGCGATCCGCTTTTTAATGCCTGAAGGAACAGAACCGCGCCATGATTGGCATCGTCGTCGTCACCCACGGACGCCTGTCCGATGAACTTGTCGCCGCGACCGAGCATGTCGTCGGACCGCTTGACGCCTGCATCGCCGTATCCATCGGACCCGATGACGACATGGACAAGCGGCGCGACGATATCCGGGCTGCGGTGGAAGAGGCCGACCAGGGCGACGGGGTGGTCATCCTGACCGACATGTTCGGCGGAACGCCCTCCAATCTCTCCATTGCGCTCCTTGAAAAAGACCGCATCGAAGTTATCGCCGGTGCCAATCTGCCCATGCTGATCAAGCTTGCCGAGGCCCGCTCGCGCCTTTCGGTGAGCGAGCTGGCCGACAGCGCCAGCGAGGCGGGCAAGCGCTATATTGCTGTGGCGTCGCGCATTCTCGACAGCGCCTCGTGACCTGTTCGAAAACGGTCACGATCTGCAATCAGCGCGGCCTGCACGCCAGGGCGTCGGCCAAGTTTGTCGCCGAAGCCGGCAGGTTTGACGCGCGTATCACCCTGGCACGCGACGGCGAGCAGGTGCAGGCCGATTCGATCATGGAGCTTTTGATGCTCGCCGCCGGACCGGGCGCACAGGTCACCATCCGCGCCGAGGGTGCTGACGCGCAGGACGCGCTGGACGCCCTGTCCAAGCTGGTGGAAGCGGGCTTCGACGAAGTCGACTAGAGGCCGACTGGGCCGTTGCTACCCGGCGCGAGTGGCCTCAGGAGTCCCGCGCAGGCGGGGCCGCAGCAAAAATCGGCACCACATTATCAGGAAGCGGCTTGCCCGGATTGAGCGTACGGGTCTGCGTCGCTGACGCCCCGGCAGTCTCCAGCTGCGGCTCACCGGCAGCGCCCGCCACAGGATTTGCGGCGGTATCCGCACCCGGCGCGGCCTCTGAAGCGGCATCGGCGGGCGCGCGGCGCGGTGCCGGCATGGGGGGCGGCGGCGGCAGAAGAATGGCCCGCGAGGCGTAGCGCGGATCGGTGCGCAGGCGCTCGTCCTCGTCGGCGTCAATTCCCGCACCGACCAACGTATCAGGCCGCTCGGCGTCGCCGGTATCGGGCATGTGTTCAGCGGTCACCGGAGCGGTCGGCGCTGGCTGGGGCTCAACACCGGACTGTGTACCGGCATCAATACCGCCATCTGCGGATACAGGCTCACCAGCGTCTTCGGCTTCGGGCTGAGCGGGTTGGGTCGCTTCAGCGTCAACTGCGTCCGCGTCAATGGTTTCACCCTCAACAGCCTCGTTTTGGGCTTCTACAGACACTTCGGCTTCGCTTTGGGCTTCACCCGCGGGGTCCGCTTCAGAGGCCGCCCCGTCTGCGACAGCGTCGTCCTGATCCGGGTCGATGGTGCGCAGCGATGCCGCGACGGCGCCGGCGGTGCGCTCGTCCACCAGAGCATCAGCGCTCCGGCGGGGCTCCGGTTCGGCCTCGGCCACGTCATCGGCGGTCTGTTCGTGCGGGGCTTCCTGCGCATCCCCGGAATCGTCATTTCGCGACACGGTTTCTTCGGGCGCGTTGTTGAGCAGATGATCGGCCAGAAGAGCGATGCGTGATTCAAGGCGTACCGCGTCGCTGATCCGGTTCCAGGCTCCGCAGACACTGAACACACCGATGGCGATGGCCAGGCCCGACAGCGCCGGGGTCAGCGCCTCGGCCGGGCCGCCAAACCCCATGGCGCCAACGCCCAGGGCACCGACGAAAAGCGGGGTCCACAAAAGACGCCAGGAGCGCGAAGAGAACACGATTACTGCGCCCAGAAACGAGGCTGCGCCAAAGGCCAGGGCCGGGGCGAGGCTTTCAAGCCCGGGCGTGATCCCGCCCAGAAGGCCAGCCAGCGGTGCAGCGGCGTCTGCCAGGCTCCATCCTGCCAGGCCGGGCATGGCGGTTGCCGCAAGCGCGAACACATTAAAGGCCGGAATGGCGTCAAAGGCACCGGGCGCTAGCTCGGCCAGAAACGCGACCATGTAGGGCCACACGCACACCAGGGCTGCCAGCACGAAGGCGGCGACGGTGAGCATCCAGTTGATGTTGCGCGCGACACCGGCGCGCGACAGCATCGCATTGGCGCCGGGATGGGTACGGGTCCAGCCGCCGCGGGTGTGATTGACGACGGCCACGGGGCGCGAACGCCGGGACGGGCCGGGCTGGAGCCGCAGAACCGACGCCTGATCGCCCGGCTCCAGCGGGAATTTCTCCTGCGTGACCCGTACGGTATGACGCGCGCCATCGAAATCCTGCATCCGGCGCTCATCGGCGCGGGCCCGCGGATCAGCGCCGATGACCTCGCCAGCGGCCGCATAAAAATCGAGCCCCTTGTTTCCAAAGCGCTGGCTTGCATAGGCCGTCGGCAGGTTCGCCATCTGGATATTTCCCCTCGATACGCGCGCGGTGCCCGGGTGGGGCCTCGCAGGATAAGTGTCCGGTCCAAGCGCCGCGACGAGCATCCCCTGTGCCGCCTCGGGACCGTTAACAAAGTGTTTATACAAGATTTGGACCGCTTTGCGAATGACGGATTGATAACGGCGTCAGAGTTCGGTTTGCCCCGGACCGTTGCGGGCGCTATACCCCACCGAACCCTCATCCGGGTCGGCGTCCGGCCGACCCCGTCCGACAGCAAAGAAGGCTACCCGTTCATGACTCTTCTGAACGCCGATTCCGGTGCAAACGACTACTATGTAAAAGATATCGGCCTGGCCAAGTGGGGCCGGATCGAGATCGAGATGGCCGAGATTGAAATGCCGGGCCTGATGGCGCTGCGCGAGGAATTCAAGGGCGAGAAGCCCCTGGCTGGCGCGCGCATCGCAGGCTCGCTGCACATGACGATCCAGACGGCCGTGCTGATCGAGACGCTGGTGGAGCTTGGTGCCGAAGTGCGCTGGGCCTCGTGCAACATCTTCTCGACCCAGGATCAGGCTGCTGCTGCGATCGCCGAGCGCAAGATCCCGGTGTTTGCCTACAAGGGCGAAACCCTGCGCGAATACTGGGAGTTCGCCGACGCCATCTTCCATTGGCCCAACGGTGAAACCGCCAACTTGATTCTGGACGATGGCGGGGATGCGACCATGTATCTCCAGATCGGCGAGAAGGCCGAGGCCGACCCCTCCACGCTGGGCGAGCCGAAGTCGGAAGAGGAAAAATTCCTCTTCGAGACCATTCAGCGCCGCATCAAGGCGACCCCGGGCTGGTTCAAGAAAGCCAAGGCCGCGATCAAGGGCGTGTCCGAGGAAACCACCACCGGCGTCATGCGCCTGTATCAGGTGGCCAAGCGCGGCGAGCTCGCCTTCCCGGCGATCAATGTCAACGACTCGGTGACCAAGTCGAAATTCGACAACCGCTATGGCTGCCGTGAGAGCCTGGTGGACGCCATCCGCCGCGGCACCGACGTGATGATGAGCGGCAAGACCGCCGTTGTTTGCGGCTATGGTGATGTGGGCAAAGGCTCCGCAGAATCGCTGGCCCAGGCCGGCTGCCGCGTGTCGGTCACCGAAGTCGACCCGATCTGCGCGCTGCAGGCCTGCATGGACGGCTTTGCCGTCGTGCGCCTGGAAGACGTGATCAAGGATGTCGACATTGTCGTCACTGCGACCGGCAACAAGGACGTCGTCACCGTCGATCACATGCGCGAAATGAAGAACATGTCGATCGTGTGCAATATCGGCCACTTCGACAATGAGATTCAGGTCGAAGCGCTGAAGAACTTCCAGTGGACCAATGTGAAGCCGCAGGTCGATCTGGTGGAGTTCCCCACGGGCAACAAGATCATCCTTCTGTCTGAAGGCCGCCTTGTGAATCTGGGTAACGCCAACGGTCACCCGTCCTTCGTGATGAGCGCCTCCTTCACCAACCAGGTGCTGGCTCAGATCGAGCTTTGGGTGCGTGGCGACCAGTACGAAAACCAGGTCTACATCCTGCCCAAGCACCTCGACGAGAAAGTTGCGGCTCTGCACCTTCCCAAGCTGGGCGCGAACCTGACCGTCCTGTCCGACGAGCAGGCCGGCTATATCGACGTCAATGCCAAGGGCCCCTTCAAGGCCGAGCACTACCGCTACTAGGACGCGCCTACTGGGGCTTCCTGGCCGGTCCCCGGACCGGTCGCCGTCTCAATGCGAAACAGCCCCCGCCGGAGCAATCCGGCGGGGGTTTTTTCTGCCAGTTATGTCCCGGGCAGACCCTAGTTAGGTCATCATTAGGCTAGGGTCAGCTTGTCGGCAGCTCACAGCGCGCCGCTTGCGCAACTGCCCTGCCTCGCGTTTAGTCCGGCCATGCGCACGACCCTTGCCCCCCTCCTTGCCCCGATGCTGGCCGTCATTCTGCTCGTGCTGACCGCCTGTGCGCCGGTGGAGGCGGTCAATCCGCTGGCCGATCCCCGCCAGCGCGGGCCGTTCATTGCGCGCTCCGACATGCCGGTCCCGCCCAATGTGGAGCGCGCGGCGCAGTCTGATCAGTGCGCCGGCGAGCCGCTGCGGGCCGCCTCGGCGCGCCTGCCCGATTATCCCGCCCGTGGCTGGCGCCGGGGCCTGCAGGGCTGGTCCATCGTTCAATTCGACGTGCTAGAGACCGGTGTTGTGCAAAATGTCGCGATCGCGCGGGGCGTGCCCGGCGGCAGCTTTGATCAGGAAGCGCGCGCAGCGGTGGAAGACTGGCAATTCCGCCCGGTCTCGCGCCCGCTCACCGGCTGCGTCGTGCTGTTCCAGTTCACCCAGGGCGAAGTGCGGATTGGCTAGCCTCATTGGCGGTCGCAAGCGGATTCACCTTCCGGTAAGATGTGATTCGAAAGCGTACGCCCAATCGCATTGGGGCGGGAGCGCGCCATTGGGGATGGTTACGCCATGCAGGCAGTAGAGCCGATTCAGCTCGCCACCCTGATTGTCACGACCGGGGCGGTCGCCTTCGCCGTGGCTGCGGCCGTCTGGGCCTTCCGGCTTACCGCCGGTGCCCGCAGCGCGCGGCGTGCCTGGCGCGAAAAGATCTCCCAGATGGATGACCGCCTGGCGCGGGCGCAAAGCGTATTCGCCGCTCATCCAGGCCTGGTTTTGGTGTGGGAGACGCCGCCGGATCCGGACGCCAAGGACTGGTCGGCGCCTGCCATCAATGGCAGCCCGGCGGCACTCGCTTCCATGGTGGAGTTTGCCGAGCTGGGGCAGGGCACGGCGAGGAGCGGGGATGCGGGCCGCGAAATTCTCGACGGGCTGGCTGATTTCGAGGCACGCGCTGCCGACGGTCAAAGCACAACATTGCGCCAGCGCATGCAGATGCTGATGCGTGAGGGCAAGCCGTTCTCGCTGACGATTTCGGGGCCATCGGGCTGTTTTATCGAAGCCGACGGGCGCCCCGCCGGGCGCCAGCTTGTGCTCTGGCTCACCGATAATGCGGTGCGCGGCCTGGCCGAAACTGGCGAGCGCGGCCGAATTAATGAGGCGCGCAAGATCGGCGGCGAGGATCCTCTGGCCTATCTGGACATGCTTGCGCGCCATCCGGCCCCGGCCTGGCGCATGAACGCCGCTGGCCGGCTGATCTGGGTCAACACCGCCTATGTGGCGGCGGTGGAGGGCCAGGACGCCACCGGTGTCATTGAACGCCAGCTGATGATTGAGCCGGGACTGGCCGATCAGGCCCGCGAGGCGCTGAAGGTTGGCGAGCCCGCAGAAGCGGTCCGCGGCGCGGTGATCGGCGGCGCGCGCCGGCTGATCCGCTTTGTCAGCTATCCAATCAATGGTGGCGCGGCTGGCGCGGCGGTGGACGTCACCGAGGGCGAGGAGTCCAAGGCCGCGCTCAAGCGCTTCCGCCAGGCCCATGACGAGACGCTCAATCATATGGCCGAATCGGTGGCGATCTTCGACCGCGCCAAGCGGCTGGTATTCTATAATCGCGCCTTCGCCGAGCTATTCGGGCTGGAGGAGGCCTTCCTCAACGACCGTCCTGCCCACGGCGTGCTGCTGGACCGGTTGCGTGAGCGCCGCCGCCTGCCCGAGCAGCTGGACTACTCCAAATGGCGCGGCCAGGAATTATCCCATTACGAAGCCACGCCCGGCGCCCAGACCCCCGATGAGCTCTGGCCGCTGGCCGACGGGCGCACCTTGCGGGTTGTGCGCCAGCGCCATCCGCTGGGTGGCCTGTTGATGATTTTCGAGGACATGACCGACCAGCTGGCTTTGCAGGCCCGCTACAACACCCTGATCAATGTCCAGCGCGCCACGCTGGACAAGCTGCATGAGGCGGTTGCGGTGTTTGGCTCGGACGGGCGCCTCAAACTGCGCAACGCCGCGTTCGAGGGTTTGTGGAAGCTCGATCCCGAGACGCTGGACTCGGCCCGCTTTGAAGAGGTGGCCGAGGTTTGCGCCGCGCTTTATCCCGACAAGGAGTCCTGGGAGACCCTGAAGGCGCGTATCACCGACCCCAGCCCGGAAAGCCGAAAGCCGGTTACCGGCGAGATCAAGCGCAAGGACGGCTCGGTCCTCACCTTCCTGACCCGGCCTCTGCCTGATGGCGCGACGCTCATCGCCTGGGACGACATTACCGACTCCCGCCGCATCGAGGCGGCCCTGCGCGACCGGGCGGAGGCGCTCGAAGCGTCCGAGCGCATCAAGACCGAGTTTGTGGAGCATGTGAGCTATCAGCTGCGCACGCCGCTCACCACGATCCATGGCTATGCCGATCTTCTGGCCGGCGGGTTTGCTGGCGAGCTGTCAGAGCGCCAGGCCGAGCATATGGGCGCGATCCAGTCGGCCTCAGGCCAGCTGGGCAAGCTGATCGACGATATTCTCGACATTGCCGCCATCGATGCGGGCCAGCTGGAGCTGGAGCTGGGCGATGTGGCGTTGAAGCAATTGTGCGAAGAGAGCGCGGCCCTGATCCTCACGCGCGCCGATCATGCGGGGGTGAAGCTCGCGGTATCCGCCGGCGCCGACCTGCCGCTGGCGCGCGCTGATTCCAAGCGGCTCAAGCAGGTGCTCTATAATCTCCTGACCAATGCCCTCGATCATATTGAAGCGGGTGGCGCGGTGGAGATCGGTGCCGACGCAGACGGCGAAGAGGCCGTTCTGTGGGTCGCCGATGACGGGGCGGGTATTGCGCCGGATCGCCAGGCGACGATTTTTGAACGGTTTGAACGCGGCGATGGCGGCGGTGCCGGACTGGGGCTGGCGCTGGTGAACGATATCGTGCGCCTGCATGGCGGCTGGGTGGCGCTGGAAAGCGCGCCGGGCGAGGGCACGCGCGTTACTTGTCATCTGCCGCTGCGCGCGGCCTTTGAAAACGCCGCGCCCGAGCTGAATTTGCCCATGCGCGGCGCTTCGGCCTGATCTGAAGTCCGTTGTTCTAGCGGCCCGCCGCGTGAACCGGCGCGCCGGCCCGGCGGGCGGCATCCGGGGCGTCGGGCTCCAGCCCCAGATCAGCAAACAGGGCGCTGTCCGATGCGATTTCCGGATTGGGCGTGGTGAGTAATTCCTCACCCACGAAGATCGATCCCGCCCCGGCCAGGAAGCACAGCGCCTGCAGCTCCTTGCTCATGGCTTCGCGGCCTGCTGACAGGCGCACCACGCTTTTTGGCATGATCAGGCGGGCGGTGGCGATGGCGCGGACAAACTCCAGCCCGTCCAGCGGCGCGGACCCGGATAGCGGCGTGTTGGCGACGTCCACCAGATGATTAATGGGCACGCTCTCAGGGTGGGGGTTGAGGCCGGCAAGCTCGGCCAGAAGGCCGATGCGGTCCTCGCGGCTTTCACCCATGCCGATAATGCCGCCGCAGCAAATCTGGATGCCGGCTGCGCGCACCCGCGCCAGCGTCTGGATGCGGTCGTCCCAGGTGCGGGTGGTGATGATCTGCCGGTAGTATTCCGGCGAGCTGTCGAGATTGTGATTGTAGAAATCCAGCCCCGCCTCGGCGAGCCGCTCGGCCTGACCGTCGGCGAGCATGCCCAGCGTCATGCAGGTCTCCATGCCCAGCGCTTTGACCCGCTGGATCATCTCGACAATTTTCGGCTCGTCGCGCTGTTTCAGCTCGCGCCAGGCGGCACCCATGCAGAACCGGGTGGCCCCGCCGTCGCGGGCTTCGCGCGCCTTGGTCTCGACGTCATCGGGATCCATGAGCTTGGAGGCTTTAAGCCCGGTATCAAAATGGGCAGACTGGTTGCAATAGCCGCAATCCTCCGCGCAGCCACCGGTCTTGATCGACAGAAGGCGCGATTTCTGGACTTTGTTGGGTTGGTGCACACGGCGATGCAGGCTTTGGGCGGCAAAGATCAGATCGTTGAACGGCGCGTCGTGGATCGCCCGCACCTGCGCCCGCGTCCAGTCGAAACGCGGTTCGGCAAGGGCGCTGAGATCAGCTAGAAGGTCGGTCATGACAGGCGATTCCTCTTCAAGATCACGTCCCCACCCTAAAAACCCGGCGGCGCGCGGGCAAGGTGGGCGGCAACCTTCTTTGCTGACCCGGCGCGAAGGGCGGGCGGCCGCCCTCATCGTTGCCGGTGTGGTCGGGGTGATCGCCATGATCCCCGGCGCGTCGGGGCCACCCACCCTGGTTGGCTGGGACAAGCTGGACCACGCCGCGGCCTTCGCCGCCCTCGCTCTTCTGGCGCGCTGCGGCTGGCCCGGCACCGCGCGCTGGATTGTCGCCAGCCTCGCGCTTGGCTACGGCATCGCCATCGAGCTCGCCCAGGCGACCGCCGCGGTGGGCCGGGTGGCGTCGGTGTCTGATGTCGCCGCAGATGCGGTGGGGATCGTGATCGGGCTCGCGCTCGCCTGGGGTCTGGCGCGGATCGCCCGGTTGCTGCCGTTCCTTGATCGGCACCGATGAGGCGTCCGCCTCACACGCCCTTCCGCGCCGGCGCGCCGCGCTTTACTCCGGCGCTCGCGCCCATCGATCCTGCCGGGTGGCTCGTTCCGGACAGCGAAGCTCACGTGCTGGACTGGAAGGCGGGCCTTCTCGCCAGTCCAGAGCGTGTGGTGCGCCAGGCCGGAGACGCCGCGCCCGCCGCGTGCGAGGCGGCGCTGGCGGTTGAAACCGCCCTTGGCGCGCCGCTCACCAGCGACCTCGTCGCGGCGTCCGATCTGGTCAGCGATGATCTTGTGGTGATGGAGCGTGTGGATGGTGCCTGGATTTGCACCGCGCTGACCCTGACCGCGCCGACGTTTTTCGCCATCGACGATGTCTTCGGCCACGATTTGCGGGCCCTGCACGGCCCGGTGCCGGATGGCGACCGCCTGGCGGTCCGCATCGCCCGCGTGTTTGATCATGTGCGCAAGGGGCAGGTGCTGGAACGGTTTAACTGGACGCTCCAGGCGGGGCCGGATCGGTTCACGCCGGACGCCGCGCCCCTGCGGGTCCGGGCCGCCAGCGCCGACCCTGAGACCGCGCGCGAGCTTGTGCATCTGCGCGTCGAGCGCCAGACGGTTATCCGCCTGGCGAAAACCGGCGCGGTGCTGTTCACCATCCGGGTCTGCCTGGACCCGCTGGCGGCTTTAGCGCCCGGTGACCGCGCGACCCTTGCGCAGGCCTGGCGCACGCTGGGACCGCAGGGCCGCGCCTATAAAGGCTGGACGGCGCTGGAATCGCTGGTGGAGGCTGCGTTTTCGCGCTGGGAGGTGTGAGTGCAAGAGCCCGCCCGCGTGCTGCGAGCTCCGCCACGAAAAAGGGGCGCGAGATGGCTCCCGCGCCCCGGTCTCACTCTGGTACGGCGATCAGCTGATGATCGATTCGCCCCGCTTGAGTTTCTCATCAGCTTCGCGGGCCATGATCGCCACGGTGCCGGAGAGGAAGAGGATGGCCAGAAGGTTCGGGAAGGCCATGGAGGCGTTGGCGATATCGCCAAAGCGCCACAGCGTCACCGTGTCGGTCACCAGGCAGCCGGCAAACACCACCAGCACCCAGACATAGCGGATCGGCGTGCCCGTCCAGTCCCCGAAGAGATAGCCGGCGGCCTGCTGGGCGTAATAGCTCCACCCGATAATGGTGGTGAAGGCAAACAGCGCCAGCGAGATCGAGATCACCCATTGGCCGCCTGGTATCCCGTTGGCGAAGGCCGATGTAGTGATCGCCGAGGAGTTCAGCGTCGATTGCCAGGCATACTCCACAACGGTGCCGTCCGGCCCCGGATAGGCGCCGGTGGACACAAGGATCACCAAGGCCGTCATGGTGCAGATTACGATGGTGTCGATGAACACACCGATCATGGCGATCTCACCCTGGGCCACCGGGCTCTTGGTCTGCGCCGCGGCATGGGCGATGGGGGCAGAGCCCTGACCGGCCTCGTTGGAGAACAGGCCGCGCGCCACGCCATAGCGGATCGCCTGCAGCACGCCGTAACCGGCCGCGCCGCCCACCGCCTGCTCAAAGCCAAAGGCGTAGGAGAAGATTGTTGTGAAGGCGCCTGGAACCTTGTCGTAATGCAGGATCAGCACGATCAGGGCGCACAGCACATAGAACAGCGCCATGAAGGGCACGACCTTGCCGGCGACCGAGCCGATGGACTTGATCCCGCCAATGATCACAAGGAAGACCAGCGCCGCGAGGACCAGGCCGATCCCCCATTGCGGGACCGTCACGCCTAGCTCCAGCCCGGTCTGGGTGACTGATTCGGTGATGGAGTTTGCCTGGATCATGCCGCCGGTGGCCACTGCCGAAACTAGCGTGCCGATGCAGAACAGGGCGGCCAGCCAGCCAAACGCGCCGCCAAAGCCAGCCTTGCCTTTGTTCAGGCCGTTCTTGATGTAGTACATGGGGCCGCCATGGATGCGGCCGTCGGCGTGGGTCTCGCGGTATTTCACCGCCAGGCTGGATTCAGCGAACGCCGCCGCCATGCCCAGAATGGCCGTCATCCACATCCAGAAGATCGCGCCCGGCCCGCCCAGCGAGATCGCGGTGGCGACGCCGGCCAGATTGCCCGTGCCCACCTGTCCTGAAAGCGCAGTGGAGAGCGCCTGCCAGGGTGTGATGTCGCCGTCCTTGCCCTGCGCCTTGCGCCCGGCCCAGAGCTCGCCCAGTGCCGGAACGAAGCGGCGCAGGGGCCGAAATCCCAGACGCAGCATGAAGTAGAGCCCGGTGCCCAAAAGCACCACGGCGAGAATCCCGACGGGCAGAAGCTGCGCGCCATTCCATGAGCCGCCCCAGATAAAGCCGGACACATTGTCGATCAGGGCCGTAAGCCCCTGTATGAATTGAGACACGCCGCTACCCCCGCAAAATTTATAAGTTTTATTCCGGTGGAGATTACTGCACGCGGCGAAAAGGAAAAGAGGCCGCATGCGCAACGCGCTGCGGCCTCTTTTTTAGCGCAGATCCGGGTGCCAAATCCCGGTATCAGGTCCCGGTATCAGGACTTGGGTGGATCGGCCGGATCCGCCGGATCGGATGCACCGTCCGACGCGCTGGGGGCGGGCATGGGTGTTTCGCTCTCCTCCAGCTTGTGACCGCCCTTGTCGCCGGGCCGTGCGCCATGGCGCTTGGCGATGGCGAACACCGTGCCGGACAGGAGCAGCAACGCCAGAAGGTTGGGCGCGGCCATCATCCCGTTGCCGATGGAGGCCACCGTCCAGGCCAGATCATTGGTCCAGACCGCCCCCACAAACACCACCACGCACCACATCACCCGGTAGGCGAAGATCGGCTTGGTGCCGGCCATGAATTCCAGCGCGCGCTCGCCATAGAGCGCCCAGCCCAGAATGGTGGTGAAGGCAAACACCATCAGGCCGATGGTGACGATCCACTCCCCGCCCGGCAATGCCGCACCAAATGATTGTGCCGTTACGTCGGCGGCCGAGGCGATGCCCGACTGCCAGACCCGCTCGGTGTCGGCCAGAACGCTGGCATCCACCGCCGCCTCAAAGGCCATCGGTTCAATCTCGACGCCGGCGGCCTGACAGGCCTGAAGCGCGGTCAGGACCTGCTCGCCGCCATTGGCAATGGAATCCGCCCGGCCCGACAGATCAGATTGCGGCGCGGCCAGGTAAAGCCCGGTGATGGAGGTGCCTTCAGGCGCGGTGAGCGCGCCCGCGGCTTCGCAATTGCCCAGCGCGGCGCGCGCCGGATTGTACTGGAAGCTGCCCACCGCCGTGAGAATGACCAGCGCCGTCATCGTGCACACGACGATGGTGTCGATGAACGGGCTGAGCATGGCGATGGAGCCCTGCCGGTGCGGGTTGCGCGTCTGGGCGCTGGCGTGGGCGATCGCCGCCGACCCCAGACCCGCCTCGTTGGAGAAGCTGCCCCGGTTGGCGCCTTCGCGGATCGCGGCGGCCAGCGCCGCGCCGATAAAGCCGCCCGCTGCGGCGCTGCCGGAAAACGCGCCGGTGAAGATCGACCCCAGCGCGGCCGGAACCGCGTCGGCGTTGGCCACAAGCACAATGATGGAGCCCAGCACATAGGCGATCGCCATGAAGGGCACGAGCACCGAGGCGACCTTGGCGATGGACTTCACCCCGCCCACGATCACGAAGAAGACCAGAAGCGCCAGCACAAGGCCGACGATATTCTTGGTCACCGAGAATTCGTTGCCGAACGCCGAGAAGGTTTCCGGAAGGCCGAGGCCCGACAGGTTTAGATTGGAATCAAACAGCGCCGCCACCGAATTGGACTGCACCAGATTGCCGGTGCCGAACGCGGCCAGCGCGGTGCAGATGGCAAACACCCAGGCCAGCCAGACCCAGTTCTTCCCCAGGCCGTTCTTGATGTAATACATCGGCCCGCCGACATGCTCGCCGCGATCATCCACCTCCCGGTAGGTCACTGCCAGCACAGCCTCGGAATACTTGGTGGCTGAACCCACCAGCGCTGTCATCCACATCCAGAACACTGCGCCTGGACCGCCCAGCGTGATGGCCGTGGCGACGCCGGCGATATTGCCGGTGCCGATGGTGGCCGACAGGGCGGTGAACAGGGCGGCCAGCGGGCTGATCTCGCCCTCGCTTTTGTCCTCCTCCTTGGGCTTGGAGAACATCATGGCAAACGCCGCCGGCAGGCGGTAGATCGACATGAAGCGCAGGCCGATGGTCAGGTAAAGGCCGGTCCCGAACAGAAGCAGGACCAGAACCGGACTCCAGATCAAGCCGTCAATGGTCCCGAGAATGGATTGCAGGGCTTCCATGGTGCGTTGCTCTTGTCTGAGGCCGCGTGGCGCGGCGATGGTTCGTGGTCGAATGGGACCCGCGCTCCGACCGAACCGGCCGCCACGCAATCCTCCCCCTCGCATGAGCAGCCGAGCCTAGCCGGGCCAGGCGTGCTTGCCAAAGGGTTTACCTGAAATGATGCGGGTTAATCGTGCGTGCGGTCTTGCGGGGCCGGCGTCTCGGCGTCGCCCTGAGCGCTGGCACCGGTCTCGTCGGCCGATCTTTCAGACCGGAAATACCGGTTGCCATGGGGTTCGGCGCGGCCTTGCGGGTCGGGATGGATCAGCACATCGGCGGCCGGATAGGCCTCCATGACCCGGCGCTCGGCGCCCACCACGACCTTGTGGGCGGCGGTGAGGCTTTGATCGGGCTCAAGATCCATGTGCATCTGGATATGGATGAACGGTCCCGAGGCGCGGGTGCGCAGCTGGTGCACGCCCAGGACGTTGGGATCGTCGCCGGCCAGCGCGATAATGCGGCGCCGGTCGGCATCGGGCAGTTCGCGGTCCATCAGCGCCTCATAGGCGTTTTTGCCCACGCCAAACGCGGTCCAGAACAGCCACAGCGCCACGGCGAAGCCCACGATCGGATCCGCGCGCTCCATCCCGAAGCTTCCCGCCAGCACCAGACCCACGATTACGGCGGCATTGGCAGCCAGGTCGGACACGTAGTGGGCCCGGTCACCGGTCACCGCCAGTGACTGGGTCTGCTTGATCGCGCGGGCCTGGGCCCAGACAAGGCCAATGGTCAGTACGATGGACAGGCCCATGACCGACAGCGCGGTCGTGGTGGCAGAGATCGGCGCAGGATCGAGATACCGCACCACCGCCTCGCGCAAGAGCAATCCGGCTGACAGCGCCACCAGCATGGCCTGAAGCAGGCTGGCCAGGGCTTCGGCCTTGCCGTGGCCGTAGCGGTGCTCGTCATCGGCGGGGCTGGCGGCGTAGCGCACGGCAAAGAAGGTGGTCAGCGACGCTGCCAGATCGAGCGTGGAATCAGCCAAAGAGGCCAGCATCGCCACCGATCCCGACAGCCACCAGGCGATCAGCTTGGTAACCACCAGCGTCGCCGCGACGCTCACCGACAGGGCAGTGATCCGGCCGGTAATCTTGCGCGCCTTGCTGGGATGCAGGGTTCCAGGGCCGGCTTCGAGGGCGTCATGGGGCATGGCAGGAGCCGTTCTGCGAAAATCGGGTGAGGCGGTCTTGGCGCGGCGAGCGCTCCGGCGCACTGTGCCCCGCATTGCAAGCCTACGACAAGTAAGGTGCCCATGGGTCTCGTCCAGCTCCTGATCCTCGCCCTAGTGCAGGGGATCACCGAATTCCTGCCGATTTCGTCCTCGGCCCATTTGATCCTGGCACCGGAGGTGACGGGGGCCGCCGATCAGGGCCCGCTCATCGACGTCATGGCTCATCTGGGCACGCTGTTGGCGGTGCTGGTGTATTTTCGCCGCGACGTGGCCAGCGTCGTCACTGGCAAGCTGGCGCTGCTGAAGGGCCGGGTCACCGAGGGCGGGCGTCTGGTGCTGCTGATCGCGGTGGCGACGCCGCCTGTGCTGATCGCAGGCGGGGGGCTTTATGTGTCCGGCCTGGCGGACGCCCTGCGCGATCCCCTGGTGATCGCCTGGGCCACGCTGATCTTCGCCCTGCCGCTCTGGATGGCCGATCATTATTGCAAGCAGATCAAGACAGCTGAGACCCTGTCCTACAGGGGCGCGTTGCTTATTGGCGTCGCCCAGATGTTCGCACTCATTCCCGGCGCCAGCCGGTCGGGCGTGACGATGACGGCGGCGCGCGCCCTGTCCATGACGCGCGCTGAAGCGGCGCGGTTTTCCATGCTCATGGCCGTGCCGGTGATCGCCGCCTTCGGCCTTCTGGCCGGGATCGAGCTGGCGCGCGGCGCCACGCCGGGCGCCAGCCTCACCGATGGCCTCATCGTGGCAGGCTTGAGCTTCTTTGCCGCCTGGGCCGCCATCGCGGTGCTCATGCGTGTGGTGGACCGGATCGGCTTTCTGCCCTTCGTGATCTACCGCCTGGCGCTTGCGGGGCTGTTGTTCTGGTGGGCGCTGTAACGGAAAAAAGGCGGTCCTTGCGGGCCGCCTTTCCCTCGTCATCTTCGCTTGAACGCCTAGCGGCGGCGGGTGCGCCGGTCGTCTATGATGACGTCTTCATCGTCCAGGATGAACAGGCGCGGATCAAAGCTCACACCGCGTTCGGCCTCGGTGAGATTGACTTCGGTGAGCCCGCCCATGGCGTCCACCGCAAACCAGCCGGCCAGCGCCATGTCGACCGCCGGTGAGGCCGGATCGGGATCGTCAAACACCAGCGTCAGGCGTCCGTCCACCTCGGCGGCGGGATCCACCAGCGTCACATAGAGCCGCCCGCCCGAGCGCCCGGCTTCGGTTACGGAATCAAAGAGTTGATCGGTTCCGCTCAACAAAAACCGCATGGGCGTGCTGCGGATCGGCGCGCGGTCGATGGTCTCCAGCTGGAAATCAGCGATCGCCACCGTGGCACCGTCTGCCACCAAAAGGATCGGCGAGGGATCGTCATAATCAAACCGGGCCCGGCCCGGGCGCTGCAGCGACAGCTCGCCAGCGCTCTGCGTGCCGTCCGGCGCCGTCTGGATGAAGCGGGCGCGCAGTGTTTCCAGACCGTCAAACCAGGCGGCCACCCGCCGGGCGCCGCTATCGGCCTGAACCTCGGCCGAGGCGGTTTCGACGGCTTCTGCTTCCGGGAGCGGTGAGGCCGCTTCGGCCTGTGTCGCAGGCCGGGTTTCAGCTTGCAGTTCAACACGTTCACGGCCGGGCTCCACCGCCTGCTCAATGGCGGGCGGCTCGGCTTGATCTTCGGTGTCGGGTTGCGGCGCGGGGTCGGGCACCGCCTGGACCGTGGTCACGGCAAAGGCGTCCGACTTGGCCAGCGCGGCCAGCTTGGGGGCGGCGTCCTGGGCTCCGGTGAAGAGCGCCAGGGCCGTGGAGAGAAGAAGGGCTGTCATGTTCATAAAGCCGGTTTTAATCGTGGAAGGCGGCGTCTTAAAGGCCAACCCGTTCATATTCGCTGCAGGATGCAGATGACGCTCGCAAAGCTTTGCAAACCCGCTTTCGCGTTTGTACGCTGGCAAGTGAACGCTGTTTACCCGCACTGAAAGGCTTCCCATGTCTCTGGCCGGCACTCTTGAAAATGCGACCTTTGCGGCTGACGGGCTCAGCCTCGACCTTCCAGACGCCTGGACCCAGGGGCGCACCGGCTATGGCGGCATGACCAGCGCGCTGTGCCTGGCCGCCGCCGAGCGCCTGGCCGAGGGCCGCCCGCTGCGCAGCGCCCTGATCGGCTTTGTCGGCCCCAGCGCCGGGCGGGTGGCGGTAACGGCGCAAAAACTGCGCGCGGGCCGCACCGCCTCCAGCATCCGCGCGCAGCTCTCCAGCGAGCAGGGCCCCGGCGTGGAGGCGCTGTTCACCTTCTCCGCCAGCCGCGAAAGCGCGCTGGACCAGCCCGGCCCCGCCGCGCCCGCGGCCCCGCCCGGGGCCGGCGAGCGCGCCCTGGACTTCCCCCCTGAAGCGCCGGCCTTCACCGGTCAGCTGGAGTTTGTCTGGAGGTGCGAGACCGGTCCGTTCATGGGCTCGAAAGACCCTTATGAGCTGAGCTGGGTGCGCCATCGCGATCCGGCCTCGCGCGATCATCCCCTCGCTCTGATGTGCCTGGCCGACGCCCTGCCGCCAGCGGTGGCCGTGACGCTGCCGGGGTTTGCGCCGCTGTCGTCCATGACCTGGATGATCGATTTTCTCAGCGACGCCCCGCGCACCGAAGACGGCTGGTGGCTTCTGGAGGCGCGCGCCGATCACGCCGCGGGCGGCCATTCCACACAAGATATGACGATCTGGAACACCGCCGGCGAATGCGTCGCCAAGGGCCGCCAGATGGTCACGGTCTTCGCCTGAGCTTGAACGAAACAGCCGGCTGGGGCTTTAGTCGAGGCGCACGGGCAAGGATTGTGGATGCAAACGGCGTTCTGGATAGCTGGCGGGCTGGGCGGCGTCCTCATGGCGTTCGCCGGCTTTGTCGCGTGGATGCTGTGGCGCCGGATCACCGGCCGGCATCTGGCTCGGTGGGAGAACCCGCGCCGGCGCGCTTTGATCGAGCCCTATGTCACCACGCTTTACCCGCCCGGCGACGGCCCGCACCCGTGCGTGCTGATCCTGCATGGCTGCGGCGGCGTGCGCCGGGTCAGCCACGCCTATGCCGAGGCGGCGGTGAAGGCCGGCTGCGCGGCGATGATTGTCGACAGCCTCACCCCGCGCGGGATCGATTACGAGATGGCGCTCGCCCAGGTGTGCACCGGCCGCGTGCTTTGGGGGCGCGAGCGGGCGGGCGATCTCTACGCCGCGCTGGATATTGCCCGCGATGATCCGCGCCTTGATCCTCAACGCATCGTTCTTGTCGGCTGGAGCCATGGCGCGTGGGCGATTCTCGACGCGCTGGCGCTGGACCATGACGGCCAGGCGCCCGACGGGATGAAGCGCGCGCCCGATGCCCCGTTCAAGGGCGTGACGGGAATTTTCCTGATCTATCCCTACGCCTCCGGCCCGGCGCTCGTCCGCCGCAAGTCCATAGAGCCGCCCGGCCCCATCGAGGCGATCCTGGTGGAGCACGACACCATGGCCAGCGAAACCGACGCCGTGGCGGTGCTGGAGCAGGCCAAGAAAGATGGCGCCTCGGTGCGCTGGTCCACTTATGGCGGCGTCACCCACGCCTTTGATGAACCCGACCACCACCCCCAGTCCCTGCTGCGCTATGACAGCGAAGCGACGGCGATGGCGAGGACCCAGTTCGTGGCGTTCCTCAAACGGCGGCTGACGCCGAAGCTGGCGTGAGGCGGGTCCCGGTTCGATCCCCGGCGTCAGGCCGGGGGCGAGACCGGGATCCACTGCGCTTGAGAGGTGAAACGCTGATGCGGTGGGACGGCTGGCTTCGCGCTTGGTCCTTCGACCACGCGGGGTCCCGGTCTTCCCCCCGGACCTTCGTCCGGGGGATGAAACCGGGAACCGGTGAGGGAAGGTGGGATTTTGGGGAGTGGGGCGCCCCACAAAGCGCGCCCCCCTGTACGCCCCGCTTAAGCGGCGGCCCGAACACGGCTAGGGTCCTGCCATGCGTGTGCTTCATCACTGGCCCCTCGATCCCTGGTCGCGTCAGGTCCGCCTGGCGCTGGCCGAAAAACAGCTCGCCTTCGAGCTGGAGAGCTGGCGATTCTGGGAAGCGCCCGAGGGCCTGCTGGCGCTCAATCCGGCCGGGGTTCCGCCGGTGCTGGAGGATGATGCGCGGGGTGGCCGGGTGGCCATCGCGGATGCGCGGGCGATCCTTGAATACCTGGAAGAGATCAAGCCGGACCCGCCGCTCCTGCCCGGCGGCCCGGTGGAGCGCGCCGAGGCGCGCCGCATTGCCCAGTGGTTTGACCGCAAGTTCGACGCCGAGGTGAGCGCCTTCCTGCTCCATGAGAAGCTGGAAAAGCGCATGCAGGTCCTCGGCGCGCCGGACATGGAGGCGATCCGCACCGGCCGTGATTTTCTGCGCTGGCACCTCGATTA
>Ga0136600_1000321_pt1 | contig 26483 bp, 16 predicted proteins | sample AntRauMFilla2698_FD_104634 | JGI IMG/M metagenome (GOLD analysis project Ga0136600, IMG submission 104634) | Saline lake microbial communities from Rauer Islands, Antarctica - Metagenome Filla 2 #698 | ecosystem: Environmental > Aquatic > Non-marine Saline and Alkaline > Saline | place...
CCAAAACTGCGGACCATATCGATCATTGTGCGGCGATGTCCTGTCCGGTGCGCGCGACCGGACCCAGCGGCAGTATTGTCGCGGCCTCCTGCGCAAAACCGATCATCATTTCCGCGCCCGCGATGGATGCGGCATCGTTTGTGTTGGGAATGTGCATGGCCACCTCTGCCCCGCTTTGTGTCGCGAGGAACAGGTTTACAAACGGCCCTTCAAGATCGCGGCGCACCAGCCGCGTGGTCAGCGCATTGTCCGTTCGGGACATGCGAATGTTTTCTGGCCGCACGAACAGAATGGCCTCCTGCCCGACAGCCAGCGCCGTCGGGTTGCGCCCCAGAAACGCCCCATGCGGCGTGTCGATCTGCGCCATATCCTCATGCAGCTTGGTGATCCGACCTACGAATTGATTTGCTTCGCCCACAAAGGACGCTGAAAACGCAGAGACCGGATTGGAATAGACCTGATCCGCCGTGCCCACCTGTTCAATCCGGCCGGCGTTCATAACGGCGATCCGGTCGGACATCGTCAATGCCTCACCCTGATCGTGGGTGATGTAGATGAACGTGACACCGGTTTTCTTCTGGATGCTGCGCAGCTCTGCCCGCATGTGCTGGCGCAACTTCAGATCCAGCGCCGACAGCGGCTCGTCCAGCAACAGGACCGAGGGATCAACCGCCAGCGCGCGCGCAATAGCCACCCGCTGCCTTTGCCCTCCGGACAATTCGCCCGGCTTTTTGTCGGCCTGATCGGTCAGGGCCACGAGATGGAGCAGTTCCTCGGCGCGCGCGCGCCGGGCTGTTTTTGATACGCCGCGCGCCTCCAATCCAAAGGCGACGTTTTCCCACACGGACATCAAGGAAAACAAGGCAAGGTTCTGAAAGATCAGCGCCGTTTCGCGCATATTCGGGCCTTTGCCGCGCTGGTCCTCGGAGCCGATCAATATCCTTCCCGCTGACGGATCAACGAAACCCGAAACAGCCCTCAGGATCGTCGTTTTGCCGCAGCCTGATGGGCCAAGAATGGAAAAGAACTCGCCCGCTTCAATCACCAGGTCGGTAGGATGCACCGCCTTGAAACCGTTTCGATAGGTCACTTCCATCCGGTCCAGCGTTACTGATTTTCCGCGCATCCATGCCCCCATTTTACTGCAAAGGCAGCCCCGACCCTGCCGGAGCTGCCCCAATGTTCAAAGCCTAGAATTAGGCGTTTGTGATGATCTCGACGAATTCGTCGCGCACGGGGCCGAAGAACGGCGTATCCGCCTGCCACCACCACATGTTGCCAAGGACATCGGCGGTGTAGACGTCATTAAACTGCGCCTTGAACTCTTCAGATGCAAAGTCAGCCGCGCCGGCCACAGCGGAGTTGTAACCTGTGTTATTGGCAAACATGCCACCGGTTTCAGGTTTCAGCATGAAGTTCATAAATGCCACAGCCTGTTCGGGGTTTTCGGCAGCTTTCAGCATGCCAAAACCGTCCAGCCAGGTGATGATACCTTCTTTTGGCGCACGGTAAACCAAATCAGCGTTGTCCCGGTTAAGCAGCAGACCGGTGGTGTCCCATGTCTGGCCAATGATGGCACCCGCTTCCGTGAAGGCAGATGTGGCTTCAGTCGAGTTGTTCCAGAAGGCACCAAAGTTTTCTTTGCGTGCCAGCATCCATTGCGTGACAGCACCCCATACGCGGCGTGCGTCGTCTTCAGATTTGTAGACATCCAGCATCCGATTTGACGGCACTTCGCCGATGGCATCCAGATAGAGCCCCGTGCCCATGATCACTGATTTCTGGCGGAATGCAGCTTTGCCTTTCGCTGCATCGACCCAAAGATCACCGTATGAGACCTGACCGTCTACCGGCATTTGCGCCCGATCATAGGTAACGCCTTCGGTGCCCCAATCGAAGGGCAGCAGGATTTGTTCTCCCTTGAAGACACCACCCAAGGCCGCACTATCGCGCAGGAAGGACGGAATGACGTTGTCCACATTGACGCCCGCAGGGATCGGCGCGAAGAAGCTTTCACCACTGTCATCAATATATCCCGCAGAGTTGGTAATTGACGGGAAAACGATGTCAAAGCCCTTGCCGCCATTGGCCCGGATGGTGCTTTCGGCTTCGTCGTTGGACCCGAATGTGGTCAGTTCAAGCGTTATGCCTGTTTCGGCTTCAAATGCTTCGGCGATGTTGGGTTGGATGTAGTCGCCCCAGGCAAGGACTTTGACGCTGCCCGAGGCGGCAAGCGCATCACTAGCCCTGAGAATCATCGGGGCAGCCAGACCAGCTGCGGAAAGTTTCAGAATTGTACGACGATCGAATGACATGTTGTGCCCCATAATATTACTTGCCCACTAAAGACTGGCCGTAGCTACCATCTGCTTCATGACCGAACGGTTTCATTTTGGTGAATTTTTTGTGACGGTCTTTGCTCTGAACCGTTGGAAGGGATCGCAGAATATGCCAGCCTGACAGTGTTGAAACGAATCTGGGGGGCGAACAATGAACAAAATTAGACCGCTGTATGTTGCCGAAACAGATGGGGAGGGTCGGATCAGTTGCGTTTGGTATTCCGAGTCAGAAAGAGCGGCACCAAGGCCCATTCGCAATCCAAACCGGCATCTTCCGTTCCTGAGCACCGCAGATTGTGCAGGAGCAAGTGTGCAAGCGCTTAAGGACTGGATGACGCAAAGCGCTCACCCGGCGTTAGAGTAATACCCAATCAAAACCCAGTCAGAATACATGCTCGAACTACATGTTTTGTCATTAAGAAATTTATATTTGCTGACGGCAAGCGGTATAACGTCTGACCTTTCTCCGAAGACCGCGTTCCGCGGTCAGTTAACCTGATAGCCCGCGTCGGAGAGGCTGTGACAGTATGCATACCGCGTGCGATATTTCCAAAGATGTACCCAAGCTGGACCGCAGCCATCAACAGCCCTGTAGGCACATAATCGGATAAAAAAATATCCAGTTGATCAATCTCTGCCAGATGTGCCGCTGCGACATTGCAGGAATGTGACCCGGCCCGGATCAGCTTCGGCTCGCGCATGTTTGTGTCGATCCAGTGGGAGTAGCAGACTTGGTCGCTTACACACGTGCTTAGACATTGTTAAATGCAAATCTGCCAACAGCGTCACGACCTGCGGATGCGCAGGTTGTAAAATACCCGCTTATTTGTACCGAGGAGCTTCATATTCCCGATACATTCATGCGCTTAATTCAAAAATATTGGCGATCAGGCATTATTTTACCTTGAATCAGAACATGCGCTTTTCTGGGGCACTCGTTCTGCACGGCGATAGTTTGGTGTTGGATGCGCTTTTAATTGCCAAAGGGCAGTTGCGCGATATTGGCGCAGACAGGACGCATTACGGTGTGACCGTAACGGAGTATTGGGTTTGCCGGGCATTACCGACCTGCACGGCAATGCGTTCGAACAAGATCTGGCAAATCTCCCGACAGCGCTGTTCCCTCGCGATGTTTGCCTGCGATCGGTTGAACATGACGCCGCCTCATGTGAGGTAAGACCTGCGCGGATAGCACAAAGCTGGTCACGGGAAGTCGGCAGCGACGGCCACGCCGTTGCCGAAACTTTCACGGACAACCTCACTGGCTACGGCCCCCAATACTCTGACCGACCTGCACGTATAGTTGTGCTGCGAAACCCATACTATCGGTACCGAACGGCGGCTTTTGGAAGCGGTCGAAAAACCCAAGATCGAATATGTGATTTTTAATGACCACATTGGTGAAGCGATTGGTACGTTCAGCTCTGATCCCGAAGCGTTGGCCATGTGCGCAACCGCGCAGACCGCAGTCTGTCTGCCCACATCAGACTGGTGAAAGACACCCAAGGCCTTTGATGCAACGGGAATAGAGTATATCTGTCGCGATGACCGTGAAGCCGCGACCCGCGAATATTACAACCTGATAGGTGCGCGGGTTTACGAATTTCCAACACGCCACGTGCCTGTAGAAGTCGCAAAACCTAACGGAAATCCGGTTCCGATAGAGACCGCCCAACGTTGTCCGCGGGGGCTCGTTTCCAAGGAGTGTGTAAGCCATCGGCCTAATCCGCAAGGGGATGTATGATGCAACGGTTTCGAGCGACCATTACCTGTCAATAACGAGGACTGACCTGATGCCAGCCGACGTCGGTACTATTACTTCTGGGCAGCAATGCGGATAATTTCGACGAACCCAGCCCGCACAATGGGGCTGTATGAACCTGACGCGATCCGCGACCGGAAAACCGCCGATCTTTTGATCATGCATAACGGGACCCACCAAATTGAAGGGACCATCAGAAGAGGTTGCTGGTCACATCCGTATGGCGCACTGGCCGCCTGTATCAGTGCTGCGCCCCAACAAATTGCTCATGCCACGTACTAGATGCACAAATGTCATGCCTTGTATCTTTCTTCGAACTCAAACCCATAAGCTGAATATCCGATCGTCTTGGGCGAAAGCCGGTATGTCTCATTTCTCAGAAAGTCCATCATCCCCTGCGCATCGTCGGCGAACGCAGCAATCGTTTCAGATGATATCGGAGCACCGATAGCGATCTGCACAGGCTTATCGGCCCGGCGCCGAAACTCTTTCAGCAAGAGCGCCATACGCAGATTATAATGAATATGGCTGGCCAACTGAAATAAAGTCGAGTTCTGGCCGTCAAAGAAAACGGGAACCACGGTAGCATTTGATTTGGCAATCATACGCGCTGTGAAACGGCGCCAGCCGGGATCAAGAGGCCGCAAGAACGGTCTTAGGGCAGTCGATACCGTCCCTCCGGGAAATACGCCAATCGCCCCACCTGCCTTCAAAAATTCAAGGGCCTTGGCGCGGGTCTCTAGGTTCAGTTTTACCGCGTTTTTAGTATTGTCAAAACTAACCGGTAGAACAATCCGGTTGATATCCGGTGCATCCTGAAAGACGCTACTTGCAAGAATGCGGAAATCTCTACGCCGCCCGGAAAGCAGGTGTCCCATGATTAACCCGTCGAGGATACCGAAGGGATGGTTCGCAACCACGACCAACGGACCGTCCGCCGGAATATCTGCGATGGAGCCCGAAATCACATCAAGGCTTAGTCCGTAGCGGTTGACCATAACCTCCCAAAAACTTTGGCCCTGCGCAATTTCGTCATCATAGTCTCGCGCCCGCCGAATGAGGTCAAGCCGTCCGGTTGCATTCTCGATCATTCTGATTACCGCTTTTCCTGCCCGAGACTGTGCGGAGTTGGCATACGAAACCTGTGGTTGACGATGTTTATCCATTTGCTTGACCTTTTTGAAACGCCTGCACCATCGTAGCAACGCAACGCATCAATCGTGTGACATTGCTTTTCAGATCCCACGTTTATAGCGCTCCAGCAACTCTTCGGCGCAAAGGTTGCGCAATTCATCAAGCGTCTCGCGTAGCCGTGCGTGCGGCCAATCCCATCGCGCCGGTGCTTCAAGCGTGTCTTCAACACCGCCATGGACCGGGGCCTCAGCGCGACGGCCGAATGCCATCCCGGCTCACTTCATGAAACAAAGAGCCTGTGACAGCGTCCCCTGCGCAGTCTGCGCCGATGTTTATAAGGATACCCGCGATACGTTCGATCCGCGCGAGGTGTGGATGCGCCACAAGCACTGAAACCTCCGAGAGAATGGCAGCTGGCCACATTACTGTCGACTTCATGAGCGCCTTCGCTTGCCAGTGGGCGTGTGCCCTTCAAGCTCGAAACTAACTGAGGCGCATCACTGCGCTATGGCCACAAAATTGCAGAACGGGTACAGATCGGAACCTCGCCAAAATGGAGACATGTCCAAAATCACTCATGCGAGCCGGCGCAAAAAAACCGTTACATTAGCTCCGTATACGGGTCACCAACGGTCCTGACCGGCCGATAGTAGAATTGGAGATTACTATGACCCTTACCCGCACTTTAGCCGCGCTTTTTGTGGCGCTCGCCCTGCCTGCCGGTGCACAGGATGTGTCCGGTCCACTTGTCATCTACACGTCACAGCCAAACGCAGATGCGCAACAGACGATTGATGCGTTCAAAGCCAAACACCCCGACGTTTTGGTGGAGTGGGTGCGCGATGGCACGACCCAGGTCATGGCCAAACTGGCTGCAGAATTTGAAGCCGGTGCGCCGCAGCCCGATGTTTTGCTGATCGCCGATATGGTGACGATGGAAGGTCTGGCTGCCGATAACCGATTGATGGCCTACCCGGAAGCGGATGTAAGTGCCTATGACCCCGCGATCATGGACCCAGAGTCGATGTATTTTTCAACCAAGCTGATCACCACAGGTATCGCCTACAATACTTCGGTAGAGATGGTTCCAACCTCCTACGCCGATTTGCGCAACATTCCCGAAAACACTCTTGCCATGCCCTCCCCACTCACCTCGGGTGCTGCGACAATCCACATGGTGAGTGTCACGAATAATCCCGACCTTGGCTGGGGGTTCTACGAGGCGCTGGCCGATAACGGCGCTCTGGCCCAGGGCGGCAATGGCGGCACGCTTCAAGCGATCGCAGGGGGTGAAAAGCTTTATGGTTTCCTCGTCGATTTCCTTGCCATCCGAAACAAGCGTGACGGCGCACCGGTTGATTTCGTCTTCCCGGTCGAGGGGGTATCGGCAGTGACCGAACCGGTAGCGATCTTGTCGACAGCGCAGAACCCGGCGGCTGCCAAGGCCTTTGTTGATTTTTTGCTGTCGCCAGAAGGCCAGCAACTGGCTGCCGATCAGGGCTATCTGCCGGCTCATCCCGCGATCACACCGCCTGAAGGCTTCCCGGCGCGCGACACGATAAAGCTGCTGCCATTCGATCCGGCCAAGGCTCTCGCAGAAGATCGCGCCAACAAGTTGCGGTTCACTGAAATCTTTGGCGGTTGATCTTAAAATCACACAACGCCGGGCCGTAAATGGTGAAGCGGGAGGGCTAGCCGAAGGGCTGGCCCTTTGTGGACTTGTGATATTTGCGGCTGTGTTTCTGGTATTGCCACTGGCGCTGCTGGCGCGGGTCGCGCTTACGGATGCGGGAATCCCCTCGCTAGCACCCATGGTTGAAGCCCTGCAAAACCGGGCGGTGCAGCGCGCACTCGTCAATTCGCTTTACGCCGCAGGGCTATCGGCTTTGCTAGCGTTAGGGCTTGGTACTGCCCTGGCGCTGGTGGTGGCACTCAGTGATGTAAGGGCCAAAGGTGCCCTGATCTTTCTCGTGCTGCTGCCGATGATGATCCCACCCCACGTCACTGCCATCGCCTGGGTTCAGACCTTCGGCCCTGCCAGCCCGATCCTCGGGGCCCTAGGGCTCGCACCGCCGCCCGGCACACCCAATCCGCTTTATTCAGCGGGGGGTGTCATCGCCTTGCTATCGTTACAACACGCCCCTTTGGTCTTTCTAGTTATGCGTGCAGCCCTGCGCAGCCTGCCACGCGAAATGGTCGAGGCAGCGCGAATATCTGGCGCGGGTCCGCTGCGGCTTCTGTTTGCCATCGTACTGCCGCTGGTGAGCCCGAACTTAATGGCCGGGTTGAGCCTCGCCTTTGTCGCAGCACTGGGAAATTTCGGCATTCCTGCGCTGCTTGGCATTCCGGGTCGCTTCACGACACTGCCTGTCCTGTTGTGGCAGCGGCTGTCGAGCTTTGGCCCGTCAATGCTGACGGATGTATCAGTGATCGCCGGCCTTATTTCGGTCGTCGCACTGGCCGCTGTGCTGGTCCAGGTCCGCGTTACATCGCGCGCTCGATCGGTCCTTGTCGGTCTACCGCAGGCCGCATTATCTGTGCAGTTGGGGCGCTGGCGCGTGCCCGTCGAAGTCAGCCTTTGGGCGTTCATCCTGCTTACGGTGGCACTGCCCCTAGCCTCGTTGGGTGCCACAGCGCTGGTGCCAGCCTTTGGTGTTCGGCTCAGTTGGGATACGGCGACGCTGGCAAATTTCACTGAGGTTCTTTTCCGTCAGCAGGCGACTGCGCGGGCCTTTGTCAATTCGACAATGGTGGCTGGCAGCGCCGCCTTCATGCTGGCGGGGGTGGCGATGCTTTCTGGGTATTTCGCAGCCGCCGGCACGCGGGGCGGGAGGGCGCTGGCGCAAGGAATTGCAGGGCTGGCGGACATGACCTATGCGATTCCCGGGCTGGTAATTTCTATCGCGTTCATTTTGGCCTTCATACGACCTATACCCCTGATTGGGGTATCTCTTTATGGCACGTTGGGGATTGTCTTTTTCGCCTATCTCTGTGCCTTCCTAGCCATTGCGATGAAGCCTGTAAGTGCCGCTTTCGCTCAGCTTGACCCCGCGCTCAATGACGCGGCACGGGTGTGTGGCGCGAGTTTCACCACCAGGATCTTGCGAGTATTCGCGCCGTTGACTGCGCCTGCCGCCGCATCAGGTGCGATCCTCGTGTTTTTGACGGCCTATAACGAGATCACTGTATCCGCGCTGCTATGGTCCAGCGGAAACGAATTGATCGGCACGACGATTTTCAACTACGAGGATGGCGGCTATACCACATTGGCGGCAGCCATGTCGGTACTAACTGTGATGGCTACAGTTTTGATAATGGCAGCGCTAGACAGGATAGGCCGACACTTACCAGCGGGCGTAGTGCCTTGGCGCTAGGCGGGCAGCACCCAATGCCCGGCAACCGCGATCTGCACTAAATCATCCAATGTGGGCCTAACCCTGCTGCGTGCCTCAAGCGAGCCCTTCAACCCCTCGACCGATAGTGTCATCTCCCATTCACCGCCCCGATAAGTAGCTGCCTTGACGCGGGCGGATACGCCTGCGCCGATCAATACGTCTTCGGGGCGGATCAGTACTTTAACGCTGCCCTCGGGACCCGGCGCGTCCAGTGCAATGGGGCCAAGGTGCAGCACACTGCCCTGCCGCTGACCAGACAAGATTGCGCCGCGACCGATGAACCGTGCAACCGTCTCGCTGGCGGGGCGCACATAGATCTCTTCTGGTGGCGCAGCCTGAAGGAACCGGCCCTTGTCCATGACCACCAGAATGTCAGCCAATGCCATAGCCTCACGCTGATCATGGGTGATGTAGAGCGTCGTGGCACCAGAGGCACCATGAAAGGCGGCCAGTTCGTCTTCCATACGGTGACGCAGATGGGGATCGAGATTAGCCAAGGGTTCATCCATCAACACCGTCCGCGCTCCGCTCGCGAGGCACCGCGCAAGCGCTACACGTTGTCTTTGGCCACCCGACAGATCCGCTGGCTTTCGGTCTGCCAGATCCTCAAGCGCTACAGTGCGCAAATGCCCCAGCGCCGATTTGGTCAGGGCATCCCCACGCATGCCAGCGCTTCGTATCGGGAAAGCGACATTTTCGGCCACACTCATGTGCGGCCAAAGCGCGTAAGATTGAAAAACAACGGCGACACCACGCCGCTCGGGTGGGCGATGAAGGCCAGGTCCGGAAACAGGAGTGCCCTGCAGACAAATCGTTCCCGCATCTGCTGCATCCAGTCCAGCTACCAAGCGCAGCAGCGTGCTTTTTCCGCAGCCTGACGCTCCGACCACTACGCAAAACGCACCTTGCGGTACGCGAAGCGATACATTGTCTACCGCAGCATGATTGCCAAAGCTCTTTGTCAATCTCTCTATCTCGATCGACATGTCAGCTCCTGATTTTAGACTTTTGGTAGCGTCGACTGAATCTGCTCACCAAATATGCGGAACAATTGCAGGCAACTCTGCTAGTTAGCGAAAAACATCTTACTCGGACGTACTCGGTCACCCGAGTCCAACGTGAATGAAAAAAGGTCGGCCGCAATTGGCCGACCCAAAATTTTACGTCAAATGGTATCTTACACAAAGCTGAATGGATTGTCGTTCAAAGCGTCAACGCCTATCAGCTGTATTGTTCCAAATGTCTGCTCTCCGTTTGCGGTGATGTACAGGTGCCTGCCATCTCGTTCGAATGTTACGTCAGTCGAATCGATATTAAGGAAGACCAAGTCGTCTTGACGCACACTAAAGTCACGGATGACATCATCTCCGAACATGCCATCAAATACAAACCTGTCGCGACCGTCCCCACCGAACATCAAATCATCCCCGAGGCCGCCCTCAATCGTGTCCCTTCCATTGCCGCCACGAATGATGTCGCTACCGTTGCCACCCATGATATTGTCGCTTCCATTGCCACCGTCGAGGGTATCATCACCTTCGCCGCCCTCCATTTCATCGCGGCCATTGCCGCCGCGGACGATGTCGTCACCGTTGCCACCCGAGATGCTGTCACGTCCATCACCGCCGTTGAGCGTGTCATTACCTTCGCCACCCTCCATCTCATCGCGACCGTTGCCGCCACGAATGATGTCGTTACCATTCCCACCCGAAATATGGTCACCTCCATTGAGACCGTTGAGGATGTCGTCACCTTCGCCACCTTCCATTTCATCGTGGCCATTGCCGCCGTTGAGGGTGTCATCACCTGCGCCCCCCACCATCTCATCGCGGCCATTGTTCCCACGAAGCACGTCATCGCCTGCGCCGCCATAAATCTCATCGTTTCCGTTGCCACCGATGATGGTATCGCTGCCACCCAGACCGCTCAGATTATCTCTTCCGTCGCGCCCGAAGATCAAGTCATCACCTGAGTCCCCCGCCAGAATGTCCCGGCCGCGTGTGCCGAAAAGGACCATATCTTCGACCAAGGGTTGAGGTGAAATCCGGAAGCTTGCAACAATCGGTTCGTGGTCGGATACAAATTCGAAGAAGTCGTTGTTGATATGCACAACGTCAATCTGCGCGCCGTCGAGCAGGCTGTCCGAGGCGTAGATATGATCTATCAACTGCGCGTTGCCTTCGAACACAAAGCTGTAGGCATCATCCTGAGTTGCAGTGCCAATCAGGTTCGTGAGCACCCTTCCCTCTCCCGTACCCGGCAGATCCTCGGCCAACTCGTCGGTGAATTCGAACGTATTGAGATCGCCCAAGACTGAGATGCGCGCGTCTGCGTCGCGGGCGAGCAATGCATCGACCACTTCGTTGATCGCAAAGGCCTGCTGCTCGCGGACATCCTCTCCACCCTGATTAAACGGCTGCTGGGCACCAAAGATCGGATCGGAGCCCGAGCGGGAGGAGAAGTGGTTGTTGATCAATGTGATCTCTTCACCGTTGAACAGGAACGTGCCCAGCAACGGATCGCGGGTGCCGTCAAAGGCCGCCGGGTTCGTGACTCCTAAGCTGCTGAGAACATTGGATTCCAGTGTCTGGAACCCAACCGCGTCGACACGGTCTGTATTGTAGAGGAACGCGTTGCGGATGTTGCCGCCAGGCACGCCACCGCTTTCGCCATCCACATCGACGACGGCACTGGTAAAGCTGTATGTCGGCCCACCCGCCGCTGCTATGGCGTCGACAATTGCCTGCAATGTTGCATCGGCGGTCAGTGTGCCATCATCAATAACGCCTGAATCGTCCTGTATTTCCTGAAGGGCGATGATGTCAGGGCTGCCAAGGTTAGTGGCGATGTGCGTGCCGAGGGTCGCGATCTGGTCAGCATCGCCGTCAGATGCATTGGCGGTAATATTCAACACGTTGTAGGTCGCGACCGTCAAACGGTCGTCGGCTCCGCTGATCTGCGTGACTTCAGCGACGTTCGCAGTTGGTACCTCCACTTCGAAAGCCTCGGTCACATTGATCTCAAAGTTGCCGAAGGAATAGCCAACCACGCCTGTGATGTTGCCAAGTTCATCGCCTAGGTTGATCTGAGGTGGGGTAAAGCCCTCAGGCACCAGATCAAGAAAGGCGTCATACTGGATCTGTATGCGCTCTGGATTGAGATCCCCCAACCCATCGGCATCCGCATTTATGACCAGCGCGCCCCGGTCGTTCAGGCCCCCCGTCTGGCCGCCACCGGTGACATTGGCGCCATTGTCAGCGACAATCCAGGTCTCATCGAACCGGTTGGTCGCGGAAATCGCAACCGGGTTGTCGACGGTAACCAACATGCCTTCAAGCGACTCGTAGAAGTCGATGCCGTCCTGCTCTGGGTTAAACGTGCCAGGCTCTTCCAGCAAGTTTACCGGGGTCTCATCAGGCGAGATCACTGACGCGTTCGGTGGCGTGCGCCCGGCAGCACCGATAATCGTTGCTGCGACGGTGTTGCCTTGGCTGAGCACTTCCGCCTCGGACGCAGAGATTTGCGTAGTCGACAGATTGCCCGAACTAGCACCGCCCGGAATGAACTCGCTCACTTCACCGCTGATCGTGACTTCGTCACCGACCGCCACGAGGCCTTGCGCCACGCCGTTGCCGGTAAAGACAAAGATCGCATCGGAGGTCGCCGTGTCTCCGTCGCCTATGGCGTCTTGCAGATAGTATCCGTTGAAATCGACCGCTGTGACGATGCCTGTTGTTGTCACTGTCCGGCCCGCAAATGCCGAAACATGGCCGGCCCCCTGTATTTCAGGGATCGCCACGATCGGGTTTAGCGCAGGCAGGTCATAGACAACCGTTGTTCCCGAAACCTCATAAGAAATCGCGATCTGTGCCTCACCTGTGGTGCTGTCTTCAGCTGCGATGAACGTAATCACCTCTGGGCCGTGTCTCGCAACATCGCCTGCGGCGGTGTTGTCGACATGGCTGGGCGGGATATAGTTTGTAAAGCGCGCGTTGGCCGGATCGTCGATGTTGTAGATCATGATGCCACTGTCGCGTTCCAGCCCGATAAAGGCATACATGCGCCCACCAACCTCGCCGACTGCGATGGCCTCCGGCTCGGGTCCTTTTGCGTCGGAGCGGTTTTCGCCGTCTTGGCCGTCATCGTCATTGAACCGCTCTGGCGCGAGATCGGCGATGATCTGTTCGAACTGCGATCCGCTGTCAAAAACAAGCGTTCCGTCGGCATCGAAAATCGAGAAAGAGCGCGACGAGAACGTATGGATCACGTCGATATCACCATCGCCATCTGTGTCACCATCAGTGGTTGATACCTGTAGCCGTTCGATACCGACATCGATGTCGGGATTTGTATCGATCAGGCCTTTTGCCAACAACTCGTTTACCAGAGCTGGGTCAAGCTTACCCTCGTTGACGAGGTTCTCGACCCGGTCTTCATCAAAGCCGCGGCTGTCGCCTTCATTTGCGGTGAGCACATAGGTCCGGCCGTTGATTTCGGCTGAGGCAATGGCATCTGGCATACGCAAACCGACAAGGTTGTCGACGGTGCGGATATCGATGGAACCATCATCAAGGGGGTCGAGCCCCGTCTGGCCGAATTCAACAATGCCCAGGCCAAAGACATCCACCACATCGCCAGTTGCAAGGTCGATCTTAGCAATCGCGTTGTTTTCCTGAAGCGACACAAAGGCAATCGTTCCGTCCGGGCTCACGGCAATGTATTCCGGCTCGAAATCCTCGGCGATGCTAACACCCTCCTGCAAACGGATGCCCGCGCTGCGCGCTGCGTCCTCAAGCCCGTTAAACTGCGTAAAGTCGATGATATTTGCGGAAGGGTTGGAAGGATCGGTCACGTCGATCACAGCAACCGTGCCAATGGGATTATCGTCCTGATCGCTGTCCTCGTTCTTTTCCCCTTCGCCTGCGACCAGCAGCTGACTGCCGTCCGCGTTGAAAGTCAGCTGGTCGGGAAGGTTTCCTACGTCCACGGTCGAAATCAACGTCAGCGTATCGGCCTCGAACAGTGCCACGAAGCCCGGCTGGGACAACACGACTTGCTGCCCGAAGACGGTAGCCGCTTCCGGAGCGCGGCTAATCGCGACCGCAACGATCCCGTTCTTAACCGCGACAGATTGGAGACTGTCGAACCCTTCGAGCCCCGTCAGGTCAATGAATTGGGGAGCACTATTCTCCATCGGCAGAGTGAATACGTCAATTCGCCCCTGTGTACCGTTCGTTACATAAAACACGCCGTCTTCATGAGCGACAACCTCGGAGGCACCCTCGCCGCCCTCGCCTTCGAACTCGGCTGCAATAGCAAATGTGACTTCGCCGCTTGCTACCGGTGTATCAGGCAGGTTGTCGTCGATTACCGTATCTTCACGGAAATTCAGGTTCTGAATACGCCCATCCGTATCGCGACCAGCATCTGCTTCATCATAAGCTGTCGCTGCTTCCGCGTGGTTGGCTGCTAGGAATTCCGCAAGCGCGTCCTGTTCGGTCCCATCGTTGGCAAAGGTCGCTATACCGGTCGCGCCATCATCCGCACCATCTCCGTCCAGATCGTTGAGATCGACCCGCATCGCCTCAGGCCCGGTCGGAAAGGGATATCCATCGCCACCGCCCGCAAGGAAGTTCAGTGTTACGATGCGGAACTCCTGGTTCTCCGCACCAACGATGTTCCCGTCGCGCACCAGTTCGGCGATGACATTGCCGTCACCATCTTCGATCACAGCGTTCAGAATGCGCGCGCCCGCCTCAAGGTTCGGATCATATGAGAATTTGACACCGGAAACCTGCGGGAACTGTCCCGCGACGCCGGGAATGGCGCTGATCCCATGTTCTAGTACCGCAACCAGCTCTGCCTTAGTCACGGTCAGCAATGACAGTGAGTTGTTGAAGGCCAGCGCCGTCTGGATGTCGTTCTGGCTGATGCCGCCATCCGGTTTAATGACGTTGCCGTCACCGTCCAGCAATTCGTCGTTGGGCAAGCGCGTTGCAGTCGTGTCACCGGGCAAAACGACCGTTTCGCCAATAGAGGCACGAATGCCTCCACCGTTCTTGATCGAAACGACGACGTCGCTGTCCACAGCCTGTGCTGCTGCAAGGTTCGCATCCGCTGTAAGGTTGCCAAGATTTGTCTCCTGCGTGCGCACACCGTCGGTGTCCGTGGCATCCTCAATGCCCGACCGGTTGCCGTTGAGGAACACATCGGAAACACCGAAGACATTGCCTTCCGCCGCCACGATCTCTACCTCAATCGCATCGACAATAGCCTGAATTTCGGGGTCGATCAGATCTCCGGCACCCAGAGCCGCTACCCCCTGGTCATCAGTTGCGTAGGCACCCGATACCTCTTGATCGTAGCTGCCGGGAATGATGTTGCCATCTGCGTCGAAATCGATCACGAGACGGCCGACATACTTGTACGACCCGTCAGTGTTGACGACAGCCGTTGTTGTACCGCCCGCGTTTTGGACAAACTGCGGGTACTGGCCTTGGTCACTGTCGCCCGCCCGTGCGCGGTCATTGTCATCAAACAAGCGCGTGTTCGACCCCCCCGCGACGATGATGTCGACATCCGTCAGACGCTCCGCCAAGCCCAGTTCGATATCCAGCCGCTGCATGTGCGCAAGCAGGACAATCTTGTCTAGTGTGGGGTCTGCCGCTTTGAGCGCGTCCACTTCCATCTGTATCTCTGAAGCAAGCGCATCGAGCTGCTCGGGTGTCGGCGTCCCGTCAAAGGGCTGGGGCGTGGCGAGCACATCACCGGTGCTGGAAATCGTGCTCAACGTAGGTGTGGTTGCGCCAATAACGCCAATGTTTTCACCGTTCACGTCGAGTACTACCGAAGAGGTGATGGTGTTTGCAATTGGCGCCCCGCCACCCGCAACTTCGAGCGTAGCAAGGCTGACCTCCGCCGAAAAATCGAGGTTGGTGGACAAATACGGCATCGCAGTTCCTGCGAAATCCACGCCATTTATCAGGTTGCCCTCACCCGCGCTACCGTCGATCAGGCCAGCCAGAACGCTTGGGCCACGGTCGAATTCATGATTGCCAAGAGCAATGGCCTGTATGCCCAACTCGTTCTGGATCTGGATGTCGGCGATGCCCTCTGCGCCGAACACCGTCTCTGAGGCGGAAAAGAAGACGCCTGGAATGAATGCGTCGCCTGAGGATAGGAACAGGGTGTTGTCGGCGATGCCGTCCTCATCCAGATCCTGCGCTCTGAGCGCATTGACAACTGCCGACAGGTTGGGAGCGTCGATTATCGCCCCGGTAGAGGCTTCCTGATCGGTGATATGCAACAATTCCAATGTAAAGGCGCTGGCAGGCGGTGTCACAAGCGTCACGGAGCCTGGCGAACCAACTGCGCTTTCGCCTGCGTCGTTCGGGGCGGTCGTCACCACATCACTTTGATCCGCCAAATCGCCACTAAACTGTTGGGCAGGCACATCAAAGGATTGGCCAGGGTTGGCCGCCGCGTCTGGATACGTTTCGAAATCCAGCTGATCAGCATCGCTGAGAACACCATCACCAAGGGTTTCCACCCCTTCTGCAAACACGGTGACCACGTCGCCGCCACCGCTGAGCCCGGGCCCCGCATAGGTGCCGATTTGCGTGGAGCTCAGATCGCGCACAGAGCCCCAGACGGTTTCGAAGTCGGTTATATCCTCGGCGTCGATGAAAATGACACTTTCGCCCGGAGCGATGCTTTCGATGCCCATCAACCGCTCGGCTGCGGCCGGGTCCGCCGAATCGTCGTCAAAATAGAGATCGCCATCCGTCGCCGCCACCCATGCCACCGTGCCGGTATTCGTGAGCTCAAACCAGTCTTCGGTTAGGTCCGAGCCTTGGTCATTGCCTGACCAAATCTCGGTGATCTGCAAGTCGAACGTGCCTGCGGGTCTGATCGAAGGATTGATCGACCCGAACGTGTCCGTGCCAAGGGTTGGGTCGGTATCGAAAGCTGCAGAGGTCACTTCGGTGCCTTTAACATCGAATACCTGCGCGTTGTCGGGATCATTCACGGCGAACCAATCGCCCGTCGAGCCGGACCGGAACACCAGCCGGGGCTCGTCTCCAGTAAAGTCAAAGTCGATGCCGCCCAACTGCGCGCCATACAGAAAGGATACATCGACAGATGCGTCCGGTATTCCAATTGCATCGAACACGGTGGTGATGCCGACCGTTGAAAGGTCCACCTCCGCAAATCCGTCATCATCGACGTCCAGATCATCCCCGACCGATCCGGTGAACGCGTCAACCAGCGCAACCGTAAAACTCGGGTTTTCCAAATCAGGCACTAGGACCGTCAACAAGCCGTTCGCATCAAAAATGCCCGAAACGCTCGCGACATGGTCGACCACCCCGACGTTAGCCGGATCGCTTTCAATACTAATGATAGTGCCAAAGAATGAAGCGCCTGCAACACCGCTCAATTCAAAGGTAGCATCCATTGGGTCGGCGCCGATGGGGTTGGGCTGGAATTCGCTGATCATGGTCTTCATGGGGTAGTTCCTCTATTCGGCAGCAATGATTGCTGAGGGTATAAAAGGTTTGCGCCCGGACAGAACGGACCTGCCGACACCATTAAAGCCGTATGTTAAAGTTTGATGTCAGGTCCCCAATAGTTTTGTAAACCTTCGACGTTTCCAAGTCGCCAGCCCGAGATGCGTTTCGTGGAGCCGAAGACGGTCGAGCAACAGGCCCGTGCGGCCATGTTTCGCGGCCGGGAGCGGCTGGTTCATCAGCGCACCGTGGATATGAACGCCTTGCAAGCGCCGCTGTATGAGCATGGCCACATGTTTTCCGCAGGTATACGCTACCTCGATCGCATGATGGCATTGGGGGAGGGTGAGACCGCCGAATTGTCCGCATTGACCCGAGAGGAGTGCCAGGACCTGCTGCCGCGGATTGCAGAGAAAACGGTGCGCATCACTGAGCGCGCAGTAAAACTTAAGGCGTTGGCTTCACAATCGGACAGGGCGCGCCGTCTCCAGACCATGCCGGGTGTTAGACCGCTGACGGCCTTCGCGGTGGAAGCGTTCGGAACGGACATGGCGCAGTTCAAGACTGGGCGTGACGTCTTGCACTACTGGCGGCAACCACAGAAGTGATTATCCCGGTGCCATGGCTTTGTTGAATAGTCTATTAGCGGCTGATTAGCTATTGCGTGATCGAGGGTATATCGCTGACTGGTTCCAAGAAACCATTGTAGATATCGGAATAACGCCCTGCATCCCTCGGCGAAAGTTACGAGATAAACCTGTCAAATATCCCTTTTGTGACATTGCCGTGCGATGCACTGACGGACAGTGGACAAGCGCCGTTACAGAACATGTAACCGGATTGAGATCAAGTTCAGGCGATTGGAAGACTGGCGGCGCGAGGCCACCCGTTATGACCGATGCCCAAAGGTATTCCTCTCCGCCATCGTTCTCGCTTCAACTGTGATGTTCTGGTTATGGTTCCTTAGCCTAATGGGAACTGCACTGCGTCAAAGGCGCACTTTGCAAATGGTAGCTAAGGGCTGCGAATGTCATGCACCGGACCCAATGTTGAGCAGATGCTGCGCCGCATCCGATGACCATTTCGAGCCAATAGGGCATTGCATGTGTTGTCAGCGATGTTGCACCGCCGCCATGTTGACATCTGGGTTGGTAAACGATGCTATAGTGTCACATGGCGTCGTCTGTAGCCACTTAAAGGAGCAACATCATGAGCCTCGTCGAAGTTCGCGATCATGCACTTTGGGTGAAACACATTCATGGTGATGAGCCCTTGAAGAAGAAGATACTCAGTCTTTCACAGGGAGAATTTATCGAACTCGTTGTTGATGGCTGGCGGGGTGCGTGGGTGAAAATGGACGATGGCAAGGACGGCAGACCTACACCTGGCATCAAGGCCTTGGGAGACGCTAGACAAAATTGGCACGCGATGAATGATCAGCGCGGCACTTTTGTTTCAATCGAAGAGGCGAAATTTTTGAATGAAGTGTGAATAGTCGTTTTTGAACGGGGGCAATGTCCCATTGGCGGTCATTTGGCACAAAAAATGCTGGACGGAGCGCAAACTGCTTCAACGGGCCACAACGCAGCATCGTAGGCAGGGGCTGGATCTCCATAATGCGCCAGTTTTACTTTTAGCTGCGTCGTGCTCATTTCAACAGATTTATCGAAGATTGTGCGCACAATGAAGTAGTGTCTGGACGAGATCGGGTTCGTTGAGATCCATTCTCGAGATGCTGATGGCCACCAATTCCGCATCGGGTTTTAAGCTTTAGATTAAAACAAAATTTGATTGAGCGGAGGGAAATCACGCCATGGACAGCAACACCACATATCTGAAAGAGATTGAACAACAGCTTTTGTGGCTGTCGCACTGGATGATCCACAACGCCAACCACCTGCGTCCCAAATCGGACAGGATCAAGGTGGGGGGTCATCAGGCATCTTCGGCCTCAATGGTGTCGATCATGACGGCGCTTTATTTCAGCGCCCTGCGGCCTGAAGACCGCGTTGCCGTTAAACCCCACGCCAGCCCAATCTTCCATGCAATTCAATATCTGATGGGCAACCAAACGCGCGAGAAGATGGAGAACTTCCGTGGTTATGGCGGAGTGCAAAGCTATCCCAGCCGCACCAAGGATATCGACGATGTGGATTTTTCCACAGGCTCGGTGGGCTTGGGCGTGGCGATCACGTCCTTTGCCTCGATCGTGCAGGATTACATTACGGCTAAAAGCTGGGGTTGCGACGCGCCGATGGGCCGCATGGTTGCGCTGGTGGGCGATGCGGAACTTGACGAGGGCAATATTTACGAGGCCCTGCAAGAGGGGTGGAAGAACGACCTGCGCAATACATGGTGGATCATTGACTACAACCGCCAATCACTTGACGGGATCGTCCGTGAGGGGCTGTTTGCGCGGGTTGAGAAAATCTTTGATGCTTTTGGCTGGGACGTCGTGCGCGTCAAATATGGTGCCTTGCAAAAGGCCGCTTTTAAGGAACCCGGCGGTGACAAGCTGCGCGAATGGATTGATGCCTGCCCGAACCAGCAGTATTCGGCGCTGACGTTTATGGGCGGCGCGGTTTGGCGCAAAAGGTTGATGGATGATCTGGGCGATCAGGGAGATGTGACCGCACTGATCGAGGCGCGCAGCGACGGCGAGCTGGCGGCCCTGATGGAAAACCTTGGTGGTAATTGCGTTGAGACAATGGCCGAGGCATTCGCGGCCATCGACCATGACCGTCCGATCTGTTTCCTTGCCTATACGATTAAAGGCTGGGGCACCCCGATTGCGGGCCACAAGGACAACCACGGTGGGCTGATGAATAAGACCCAATTCGCCGCGTGGCAGGACCACATGGGCGTTGCCGATGGAGAAGAGTGGGAGCCGCTGGCGACAGTTAAAGACGCCCCAGCAATGATGCGTTTTTTAGCGGATGTGCCGTTCTTTGCAGGTGGACCACGACGGTTTCACGACGACAAACTGCCTGTGCCGACGATCAATATTGACACTGCGCGCGAGACCTCGACCCAGATGGCATTTGGCAAGATCCTTGATGATCTCTCTAAGGGTGACAGCGCCTTGGCTGACCGTATCGTGACTATGTCGCCAGATGTCACGGGCACCACCAACCTTGGTCCGTGGGTAAACCGCCGCAAGTTGTTTGCGCGTACCGAGCAGGCCGATGCGTTCATCGACCATCGCATTCCGTCCACCGCAAAATGGGAATTCACGCCGCAGGGGCAGCATATTGAGCTGGGCATCGCCGAAATGAATCTGATGTTGCTTCTAGGGGCTGCCGGGCTGTCGCATTCGCTTTGGGGCAAACGGCTGATCCCGATTGGAACAGTGTATGACCCCTTTGTGGCGCGCGGTCTGGATGCGCTGAACTATGCCTGCTATCAAGACGCTAGGTTTATCCTTGTTGGCACTCCTTCTGGCGTGACCCTCGCGCCCGAAGGCGGTGCGCACCAGTCTATCGGCACACCGTTGATCGGTATGTCGCAGGATGGGCTTGCGGCCTTTGAGCCTGCTTTTGCTGATGAGTTGGCCGTGATCATGCAATGGGCGTTTGACTACGTTCAGCGCGACGGCGAGGGCGATCCGGATGAGCGCACTTGGCTGCGCGACGAAACCGGCGGATCAGTCTATCTGCGCCTCACGACCAACCCCATTGAGCAACCTGGACAACGAGCGGATGAGGACTTTCGCCAAGGAGCGATCGACGGTGCTTACTGGTTCCGCAAACCTGGACCTAACTGCGAAGTAGTGATCGCCTATCAAGGCGCAGTCGCGCCAGAAGCCATCAAAGCCGCTGGTATGATGTCCGAGGGTCGCCGCGATATCGGTGTCCTAGCCGTGACGTCGGCAGATCGCTTGAACGCGGGATGGACCGCTGCACAGCGGGCACGGTCGCGCGGCAACGAGGCAGCGCAATCACATATCGAGAGCCTCATGTCGGATTTGTCCTCCCACTGTAAATTGATCACTTTGATCGACGGCCACCCAGCCGCGCTTTCTTGGCTGGGGGCCGTGATCGGGCACCAGACAATTTCGCTGGGTGTGGAACACTTTGGCCAGACAGGGACCATAAACGACCTTTATCGGCATCATGGTATCGACGCAGACGCTATCGTGGAAAAGGTGAACGGTTTGACATCTGGGAAGTCTATAAGGCGCGAGGCCTGAGACTCTACTTTCTGAAGATATACGCTGCCGTTCCATTAGATATTGACGGGCTCACCTGCTAGTTTGAACAACAGGATGGGCATGGCGACCTCTAGATATACTGATTGCATTCTGATTTTCGTGTACGTCTCAAGATAGCACGTAGAGACGAAATGAAGCGCAAAAGTCGTCTGCCTCCAGACCCTCGCTGCGTCGAAATGACTGTCCACTCTCGCCGCCCTTACCGAACATTGGTGGATGGTCCAGAGAGAGGCAGCTTTGACGCTAAATCACCGATTTTCCGCAACGCTGCGAATAACGGCTATTTTCCGAGGATCAAAGAACTTAAATAACTGTTGGGGTTCTGAAGGTGCTTTGAGTGTCATTGAGAGACGGTGTTTGATGAGTATTCGACAAGCAAGTGAGTCCGTTATGGTAGAATACCTTTTGGCATCTCATATGATGCTTCGCTTGATTTGAGCTGCAAAGTTGCGAGCCAGCTTAGACTGATCATCGCGGCAGCCGTGGCAAGGCACAAAGACAGCCCGCCGATCTGGAATGTGAAACCGGATAGGACCGTGCCAACTAATCGGCCCGCAGCGTTGGCCATGTAGTAAAAACCTACATCCATTGTGACCCGTTTTGCATCCGTGAAGCTGAGGATGAGAAACGAATGCAGGGCTGAGTTCACGGCGAAGATGCCGCCAAAGACCAGAAGACCCAGCACAATAGTTGCTGTAAGCACATTCGATGGTTCAGGGACCAACCAGACCAGGCCTGCAAGAAATGCTGGCACGATGATCAATAGACCAACCCACCGTTTTGCCAGCTCCAGCATTTGTGCATCTGTCCGTGACGCGGCCCTTAGGATGCGCGGTGCCGAGCCTTGGACAATGCCATAGAAGATCGTCCATACGGCCATGAACGCCCCGATCATGAAGAAGGCGGTGCGATTGCCCTCGGTGCTGCCGTCCGACAGCACAGCGTAGAAGTAGATCGGGATGCCCACCACGAACCAGACGTCCCGCGCCCCGAACAGGAACAGCCGTGCGGCGCTGAGCCAGTTGATGTTGCGGTTCTTGGAGAACACTTCCGAGAACTTAGCGTCCTTGCGGCCCACTGGCAGGCCCGATGGCATCCCAATCACAACCCCGATCAGGATGACAAACAGGACCGCCGCCATTATCAGCACCGACGGAACGAACCCAAAGACAGCCAGTAAAACCGCTCCCAATAGAAAGCCGCTGCCCTTCACGGCATTCTTTGATCCCGTCAGGATAGCCACCCAGCGGAACAACCCACCGCCTGTCTTTGGGGCAAGAATTTTCACGGCGCTTTTGGAACTCATCTTGGCCAAGTCTTTCGCGACGCCAGATAGCCCCTGAACGAGCATGACAAACACCACAGAGACGGTGATGCTCCACGCCGGATCAAGCTGAGTGAGCGCCAAGAGCGCCACGGCCTGCAATGATAGCCCCGCATAGAGCGTGGAGGTCAGGCCGAACCGCGCCGCAATCCACCCCGCCGATAGATTTGTCACCACGCCTGCGATCTCATATAAGACGAACAGATAGGCGAGTTGCACTGGCGAAAAGCCAAGCGTGTGGAAGTGGAGCAGCACCAGCATCCTGAGCGCACCGTCGGTCAGCATGAACGCCCAATACGCCGCCGTCACCGTAATATAGGCGGCGAATCCCGCGGCCCGTTTTGGAGAAGGCCTCACAGCTTGCCGCCAACCATCAGAGCCACATCTATCAGACGATATGCATAGCCATACTCATTGTCATACCAGACGTAGACCTTAAGTTGAGTGCCGTTCACGACCATCGTTGACGGCGCATCAATGATGCCGCTGCGCTTATCATTAGTGTAGTCCGAGGAAACCAGTGGCCGCGTCTCATATCCCAGAATACCCTTCAGCGGGCCTTCTGCGGCAGTTTTGAACAGGCTATTTACCTCTTCAACAGTTGTTTCACGCGCCATTTCAAATACGCAATCGGTGATGGAAGCATTGAGCAGTGGCACACGCACGGCATGGCCGTTCAGCTTGCCCGTCAGTTCAGGATAGATCAGCGTGATCGCAGTGGCAGACCCTGTTGTGGTCGGAATCAGGTTGGTCAGCGCTGACCGAGCACGGCGCAAGTCCTTCGCTGGACGATCCACAATCGTCTGTGTGTTGGTCACATCATGGATTGTCGTGATCGTACCATGCTTGATACCAATACCTTCGAGCAGAACTTTCACCACAGGCGCGAGGCAGTTCGTGGTGCAGCTTGCCGCCGTCACGATCTGGTGAATGTCTGCATCGTAGATGTCGTCATTTACGCCATAGACGATGTTGGCCGTTGGCCCGTCTTTGACAGGTGCTGAGACAATAACCTTTTTCACACCCGCTGCAAAATAGGGGGCCAGCTTTGCTTCCGTCTTGAATGCTCCGGTGCAATCGATGACCACATCCACACCGTCCAGTGGCAAGTCTTCCAGATTGCGTGTGCTGGTGACCGGAATACGTGTTCCGTCGATGCGGATCGAATCCTTGTCTGCCTCAAACGCCGCAGGCCACCGCCCATGTATGGAGTCGAACTCCAGCAGGTGTGCATGCATCGCGGGATCGCCAACGGCGTCGTTGATAAAAGCGATTTTTCCGCCGCGTTCTAAGAGAGGGCGGAGGGCAAGTTTGCCGATGCGGCCAAGGCCGTTGAGAGCGTAAGTGGTCATGACTGACTATTCCTGTGTGGCTGTTTCTTTGCCGATCTCATCGACACGCTTTTGCAGCGATCCGCGGCTTAAATTTTCGAATGACAAGGCGGTAAATGCGATGATCCGGTTGTGAAGCGCTCCATAGGTCTGGTGGAACGCGAGGCGCTTTTCCGCATCCGTTCCCTCGGCCTTAACCGGGTCCGGCATGCCCCAGTGACCCGATACGGGCTGGCCCGGCCAGGTAGGGCATTCTTCATTGGCGGCACGGTCACAAACGGTAAACACGAAATCCATCTGCGGTGCGTCGCCACCCTGAAACTCCTCGACGTTCTTGGACCGCAAAAGCGACACATCATGTCCCTTCGACTTGAGCATTTCGACCGCATAAGGGTTCAGCTCCGAGCGATGCGCTGTGCCTGCCGAATAAGCGGTGAATTTGTCACCCACCATGTCGCGGAGAATGGTCTCTGCAAAAATCGAGCGGGCAGAGTTACCGGTGCAAACAAAGAGGACGTTGAACTTCTTATCAGTCATGGGAGAGATACTCCTGAGAAGGTCAGAGAATTGGGGTGGGCAAAGGTCTGCCCGGCCGCGGCAACAGTCCATAAAAAGCCCCGCGACAACCTCACGAGCCGCATCCAGATTGATGGCGTAAAGCAGGCGCGTCCCGTCCCGGCGCTGCAAGATCAGACCAGCTTGGGTCAGAGCTGACAGGTAGACCGATGCCGTGCTTGCCTTAAGCTGCAACGCTTCGGCAATTTCACCAGCCGGTAGCTCATCCGGACAGCGCCGCATAAGTAGACGGAACACGGCCATCCGTTGAGGATGGCTCAGAGTTGACAATCGATCTATGAATAATAATTCCATATTTCATGAATATTGGAAATAATGTGTTTGGTCAAGACACCGTTGCCGAATAGCGACGTCGCGCAATCAGCCTCATTTATACTTTACGTGGCCCATTAACTAAGGAAACCATAAACGAAAATTCGCCGAAAGCTGCAAAGTCCGCATTCCTGACGGTTACGCCGTCCACAGTCAACGGCAGCTCACCGCCTTTTGTGTCGGACAACGCTTCCATCCAATTACCGACCGTTTAGCAAACCTTCCCATACCGCAGAGCGGCCTTTCGTGCATCTTGGAGCATTATCGGAAGCAAGCCATTCATCCTTATCTACTGAAGCGCTCTTTTCCCTTAACCCATGACACCATGCATAAAGTTCTTTGTATGTGGGTCCACGGGATGCTCAAACATCTGCTCCGTCGGTCCAATCTCGACTAGTCGGCCAAGGTAGAACATCGCGACCCGGTCTGCGATCCGGCGCGCTTCCATCATGGAATGAGTGACTACGACAACCGCATGTGTCTTGCGAAGTTCGAGAATAAGCTGTTCCACCTTCTTGGTGGCAATGGGGTCGATGGACCCGGTTGGTTCATCCATCAAAAGTACCTTGGGTCTGGTCCCAAGAGCGCGGGCGATGCATAGCCGCTGCTGCTGGCCACCGGAGAGGTCGACGCCCTCGAGCGTATTCAGGTCGTTCTTGACCTCGTCCCAAAGAAACGCACGCCGCAGACAATCCTCGACATGGGCGTCCATTCCTAGCCCATCACGCTCGAGCCCGTGGATGCGTGCGCCATAGGCAACGTTTTCATGGACCGTCGCGGCAAAAGGGTTCGGCTTTTGTGCCACAAGGCCGAATTGGCGACGGAATTCGGGTGGGTCAATGTCATTGTGATAGGTGTCCTTGCCATCCATTGTGATGGTTCCGTCGATCCGGATTCCGGGGATGGCGTCCAGCATGCGGTTGAGGCATTTTAGCGCCGTGGTCTTTCCGCAGCCCGAGGGACCTATGAATGCAAGGACTTCGTTGGGAAACAGATCGTAATGCACATCGGTCAGCGCCCGTGTCTCTCCATACCAGACATTTAGGCTCCGCACCCGGATCAATGGCTTCGCAGCCGGTTCGGACACAGCCAATTTCTTTAACGGAAACGCCTCTTTCGCGGTGGCGGTGGCCTCAGTCATGTCATGCATCTGATTCTTGCCCCAATGGTTGACGGTCGCGTCATCTGAGCCCTGAATGGACGGGGCCGGACTAATGCAGATCACATCAGGGTCGAATGTCACAAAAGGTTCATATCAAGCAGCCTCGGCGCACAGACAAGTCCACAGGTTCGAAACCTCTTTACAGGCAAGGTTCTGACAATGCGGGCTTATCTCACAAATGATGACAGAGGGTGAAGCGATCGTCTGTATTCTTGAGAGATTCGCAGAGGATTTCGTTGATTAGAAACCTCCGCTCATGTCGACGTACGATCCCGAAGCCACGCATCACACCTGCGTTGCCCTACGCCGCATTGGGGCCGCTGTTCATGGGTTCCGTCCCATCCTGAAAAGAAGATCAATTGCCCCCGGTCGAGGACGAGGCAAAGGCACTGTTCCGCCTGATCGGATAACTGCGCGTTGTCGAGATC
>Ga0136600_1000324_pt1 | contig 26378 bp, 24 predicted proteins | sample AntRauMFilla2698_FD_104634 | JGI IMG/M metagenome (GOLD analysis project Ga0136600, IMG submission 104634) | Saline lake microbial communities from Rauer Islands, Antarctica - Metagenome Filla 2 #698 | ecosystem: Environmental > Aquatic > Non-marine Saline and Alkaline > Saline | place...
CTTGCGCCATTCCCGACGATTGCCTAAAGACAGCCTCACAAAGCGTGGCCCGTTCGTCTATCGGTTAGGACGTCAGGTTTTCAACCTGAAAAGAGGGGTTCGACTCCCCTACGGGCTGCCACCAAACCTATTTTTCCCTTGTTTCACTGGCATTTTTGCCGTGCAGTGTCCCACGATTTTCGGGGCGTGGGACACTATGGACATCAGAGGCGGCTTCGGCACGCAGCGCAGCACGCTCAGCGAGGCGCGCGCGATTGACCCGCTTGGTGTAGATCGCAGCGGTTTTGGGATCGCTGTGTGACAGGTGCGCCATCACCTCGTAGACTGATCCAGACGCCTCAGCAATTTGCTCGGCGCGACGCTTTCGGATGCCGTGCTGGGACCGGGTCGCACGCAGTTTAGGTTTGCCATTCTTCTCAATCGCCGGGTTGCCCTCGTTATCGAGCATCGGCTTGGAGAGACCAGCGGCGATGATCCACTTGCGGACCGCGTTGTCGAGCGAGCCCGAGGACGCGAAGGGTTCACCCTTCGCTGTCATAAGATACGCCGGAGCGTCCACAGGGAGGTCGGCGACCTCGAGCATGAAGTTCCACGGCAGCGGAAGCTGGACTTCGGACGATCCCCGCTTCGACGGCTGAAACCGGATGTAGAGGCGTTCGTTCCTGGTCAATTCATGCCGCGGCCCGAGTAGATGCATGTCGCCGATGCGGCCGGCGGTCGCTTCAGCGAGAAAAAACCAACGGCGAGCCATCGTTCCCGGACCATGATAGGCAAGGAACTGCTCTGCGTCCGCGTCGCTCCACGGCTCCGCACCACCTTTCTCGACATGGCCGCTCTTAACCTTGAAGACCGGACTGTCTGTTGGATATCCATGATCCTCGCCCCACATATACGCGGCGCGCAGTGCCTTCAGGCACGTATGCGCAGCCCCCGTGCGCACACCAAACGAGTCACGAATATGGGCGAAGGCTTCGCGCGGAAGGGATGCCTTCATCGCGCCAATCTTCATTTTCTTGTTCGGAGAAAGGCACTCTCTTGCCTGCCTCAGGCCGGTCTTGCGGCTGGCGAGAGTCAGCGGCCTCAGGTTTCCGGCTTTCACCTGGATTTCCATCCACTCAATGAACTTCTCGCAGAGCTCGTCGAGCGTGTTCTTCGCCGCCTTGGGCTTATCCTTCACGATCAGCTTCAGCCCTGCCCTCGCGGCGAAGTAATGGTCCTCGAAGTCGACATGCTCCGGACCCACCGGAATGGTGATTCTCTTTGTCTTCTGCCCTTCAACGCGAACACGCCAGCGGGGTGTGCCTGCGGGCGTTTCCTCTTCACATAAGCCGTCGTAGTTCTTCTCGATTTTCATTTTCCGTCTTCCCATGAAGGGGCTTCATCTGCACTTACTGGTGCACAAGGCCTGTTGTCCGTTGTCGGCCCTGCTGAGGGCACCTGATTTGCGTTGACCGCCACATCGACACAGAACGAGCCATCCGCATTGACGCGAACAGCACCTGGCTGAAGACCGGCGGCAATTATCGCGCCGATCACGTTCGACACGGAAGATGTGGATGGTCGGGCAGCAGGCATGTTAATCTCCTCATTTTCGAGGAAATGCGTCGGTCTTCCTGTGCACAGTGATGACTGTGATCAGGGTTCGATATCTATCGACCGCGCGCGAAAGGGGGGCGCGCGCCAGGTCTGCCCTGAAGATTTCTCAATCTTCGCGATAGCTCTTTGGGCCGCCGTCTATTTGGGATGGTTGACCAGCGTAGGTGAGCAGGCCGATAACGCAGCCTGCTCGAATTTTTGACGCTTTTTTGGGTGCGGCTTTATCAGTAACCGAGCTTGCGGTTGATGACTCGCTCGGCCTCAACCCTTGCCATCAGGATACGATTTTTTCCGGTCAGGACCCCGAGGCGCTCAAGGTAGCCACTGAGCATCATTCCGCGGTCTGTGAGAATCCGTTCCTCGCGGATTGATCCGACAGCACCAACCTCCGGATCTTCCCAACCATCGAAGACGGAACGCGTGCCGAGGGTTTCCAGATCGCGCTCGACTTCCAGAAGGCCGATAATATCTGGCAAAGAGGCGCCCACGCTGTTCCTGAAGAGTCCCTCTACGTCCACCAGCGCAAGATACCGCATCAAATCATTGCGCTTCGCTGCCGTTGACGCAATGTCGGCCCCGCGTAACTCTGCGGCCAGGTCTTGCAATTCAACGATGATCTCTGCGCACAATTCTTCGAGCGCCATAGTGTAAAATTTCTTGGTCATATCCCAACTCCGGGTCTCGACGCCGCCTCACGCAGCGTCTTCAAGACGCCGACCCAGAGGGCCGGCGCAGAGTTCATGCGGCGTCACGATCCGCAACACTCTCGCCCTGGAAAGGGGTGGACCCGGCAAGTGCGGCGATGCGCAGCAGCAAGTCCTGCAGACGGTCTGCCAACAGACATAGATCTTGCACAACCGGATCATCGGGATCGATGAACTGGAATAACTCGGTTTCTATCGTATCGGGGTCCCCGACGCGTTCCAGCATAAGAAGTGCATGCAAGCCTGCCAGCTCGCGCGTAATATGTCGGGTCAGCCCATGAGCTTCCGAAATATGACCTTGTAGAGCAAGACAACGGCGTTGCGCGGGCTCACCACCGAGTAGCATAGTAGCATTCAGCATTGCCTCGCCGTGAAAGAGGAAAAACTTTTTTATCTCGCGCAATTGCATGGCATGAGCAAAGCCAATGGTCTTTTTGTCAGAATTGAGCACGAATGGTCTCCTTGTTTGCGCCGTCGTTCGTGACGGCATCAAGCACCCGAGTTCTCCTTTCTTATTGGCGGGTGAGCAGTGCGACCGGCTTTTCTGTGCAGCAAAAGGTTTTGATCTGCCGGTCTTTTTCTTTTTCCGAGGCTCAGGTTTGTCGTTCCCCACGCTCTCGCCAAGAAGAGCGCTGGGGAATGGGAAATCAGAGCCCATCTCTCCCTACCCCGGTTCGGTTGATTCTCAAGCCATGTCTCAAAGTTTCCGAGGCCCGAACGTCGTTACGCAGTTGTTCTGGCTTGCAAATCTGACCAACCGAACGTTGGCATCCCCCGTGCTGTAGGGAGGCGCATAGTTTTTTTCGGCGCGCATAGTTTTTCGCGCCGTCAAGGTGCTGGTCTGGGCAGTATCCCAATAACTTCAATAAGATAGTATCGCTTTCGTGTCTGTGTGGCTTCGAAACGATTTGCGCGCGCGCCCACCCAATGGAAAAGCGCCCTACTTTGGCAGGTGAGGCGCATGGCGACGATGATGGCCATTGCCCATCAACAGCGGCGCGCCAACGGTGCCCTCCGGCACTGTCATCGGCTCTTTCTCTCTGGGGTCTTCGGCGAACGATGGCGACCTTGCCGGTTTATCTGGTCGCTACTGCTGGGCAAATACCACGACGGCGGAGAGTGGAAACCGGCTGCGCAAGCAAAAAAGGCGCCGCGAAACCTCAGAATCCAACCAATTCCTTAAAGAGCTTTCGCACAGAGAAAGTCGGTCTGAAGCAGTATCGAGCGAGAGTTATAGAACGTATAGTCTGACCCGAAAGCCAAAAATCATGCTCCACGATTAGACTGGAATTGATCGCAGGCGTCCCATGGCTCTTCCTCTTCGAAATCTCGGACATCTATGGCGTCATCGAATTGTAAGATTGTCAGCGACATGTCGAGGAGCTCGGATACCATCGCCAGTTCGCGCACGGGCTCCGACCCACGACTGAAATTCCAGATCCCCGCCGGTCGCGAAACTGGGCGTTTCGACAAAAAACCTCGTTCGTCACGAGAGCCTGAGGCCAGCGCGTCAACAGGCATGGGCATACCAGACCGAGCAAATATCCCGCTCTTGTAGGCAGACTTGCTCGCACGTCCCCACATTGCGAAGCCGTCTCGCGCTATAACCATGAGTGCACGCCGGTTCGTGAAATCGATCCATTTGCGACAGGCGGCAGTAAGTGAAACGCCGTAGCGATCTGTGACGTGGTTCAAAAGGTCGACGGTTACCTCCTCACCATTCACCTGTGTGCGGAAATCATCAAGCGGCATCAGCAGGAAGGATGCGAATGTGTCGGCCTCTTCCTCGCGCTGTCTTTCTGCGTCGTCCCAAGCACTCGGCCGCAAAGGTTTGCACTGAAAATCGCATTTTCGTTTGAGGTTGCCGGTCGAGTAGTCTTGGCTTGAGAGTAGCGGGCGATGGAGCTGATAATGCCCCAACTCATGAGCGATGGTGAAGCGAGTTCGGCCTCGATAACGTGGATCATCGTTGTAGACGATGTGCCATTCAGGACGCTTTCTGTGCGGTCGGAGCATTCCCTCAAAGCCTGGAAGGTCGCCACCAACGATCTTACCGATGGGGTCTTCGTTGTTTCGTGAAACCTCTCGGGCAAGGGCTTCTATGTCTACCGGGAAGCGACCCTCTCCCAATACATGTCGAAGCATGATGGAGAGCCGGTTTGCCTCCTGCTGCGGGGATTTCCGCCTTTCGTCGATCATCCGTCGTCGTCCAAGGCATCCAGAATGCGGCGGAGGCGATCTTTCTCCGGTGACCCCATCTTTTTGTATTTACGGAAGAAAGCGATGTCCTCGGCGTCTTCCTCTTCCTTTTCTCCCTCGCCAACTAAAAGATACTCAACAGTGGTGTCGAGCGCAGTAGCAATTAGGGCCAGTTTTTCAGCCGAGGGCCGTGCGACTTCCTTGTTCTCGATCTCCCACATGTAGCTCTTGCTGGAGCCGACCCGCTCGGCGAGTCCCTCCAGAGTAAGTCCGCGCTTTCGTCTTAGCTCGTGAACTCGCCCCCCAAGCGGTGTTGGCACGGTGAACTCCTTCTCGCCCATAGTTCGTTATTGCCATACATGTAGTCCTTGACACGCCATACTCGCAATCCCTATTTTGTGCGCAGGTTCGTTACTACGAACTTCGATTCGTGTAGAAACATTACTGTGGAGGCCAGAATGGCTGAAGGAAAAAAACCGGGCACGCATCACGTGGTGCCGAATGCGGATGGCGGATGGGACATCCGCCGTGGAGGAGCGGGGCGCTCGAGTGGGCACTTTGACATCAAGCAGGATGCGGTTCAGCGCGCTCGCGAGATTAGTCGCAACGCCGAGACCGAGTTAAAGATCCACAATCGTGATGGCCGCATCGCGCAGTCGGATTCGCACGGGAACGATCCTCGCAACGTCAAAGGCTGACAGGGTGAGCGCATTTCCGAATGCAACGCCAACGCCCCCGACCCGGGAATAAGGGATTCGAGAACCATGAGACGTATCCTGAGCATTGATGGCGGTGGCATCAAGGGAACCCAACCGGCAGCCTTCCTGGCGAGTTTGGAAGAAGACCTGAATGAACCGATCGGTCGCTACTTCGACCTGATTGCGGGAACATCAACCGGGGGCATTCTCGCGATCGGTCTTGCCCTCGGCATTCGGGCAAAGACCCTTCTGGAACTCTACGAGACCAAGGGGCCAACGATTTTTGGGCAGACGGGACGACCGGGCTGGCTCGGTCGAAAGACCCGGGATGCGCGTGCCGCCTTGCGTCACTTGGTCAAGCCCAAACACGAGGCATCAGCACTTCGGGACGAGCTCCACGCCGTTCTTGGCGACAAGCTCATCGGCGAAGCGGAAACGAGGTTGCTAATCCCGGCCTGGGATGCCGATCAGCGCAGCGTCTACATCTACAAGACTTCTCATCATCAACGGCTCACCAAGGATTACCGGAAGCCCGCGCTCGACGCGGCGATGGCGACATCGGCCGCCCCGACCTACTTCGCTCGCCACAAGACGGTGGATGATGTCGGGCTCCTCGATGGCGGCACTTGGTGCAACAATCCAGTGGGCGTCGCGACCGTAGAAGCGATCTCGATGCTCGGCTGGTCCCCGCAGGACCTGCACATTCTAAGCGTGGGCTGTGTTGACGAGGTCTACATGCTGCCTGAATCCCCCGGCAAGGTCGGTCTCGGATTGAAGGCCCTCAGCCTTCTCATGGACGGGCAGTCCCGCGGTGCGCTCGGTATTGCTCGTCACCTCACGGGCGATCCTCACGACCGAACGGCCGTTCACCGATATTCGCCGACCGTCCCGCACGGTTTCTTTTCCCTCGACGACACCACCAAGATCCAGAGGCTCAAGGGCCTTGGCGCTTCGAGCGCCCGGCACGCGAGCCCCACCCTGACCCCCATCTTCTTCCAACAACCTGCCGAGCCGTTCGTGCCCGTGCATCAACTTGAACGGAACGCGGCATGAACCAGATCTTCTCACACCCACTCCCGGACACCGCCATTCAGCGGCGGGCGCAGGTCTTCACGATCCTCGAAGAGTTCTGCCAGGAGCTGGAGTGGACACAGACCCAGTTCGAGAAGGCCCGAACCAGCTACGAGGCCGTTGCGGACTGGTTGGCCAGATCGAGCGATCCTTTGCTCGCCTCCCTCCATGTCTACCTGCACGGGTCCGGCGCGCTCGGCACCTCGATCAAACCGATCGGGCGCGATGAGTTCGACGTTGACCTTATTAGCTTTATCCTTGGGCTTTGCCCGGACGTTGCACCGGCGCGCCTGAAGGCTGCGATCGGTCAGCGTCTGCGTGAACACGCTTACTACGCGTCGATCCTTGAAGAAAAGAAGCGCTGCTGGCGCCTTAACTATGCCGGTGACTTTCACCTCGACATCTCCCCGACCATGGCCAATCCGAACTGCCTGAACGGCGGTGAGCTCGTGCCCGATCGCAAGCTGCGGGACTGGCATGCGACGAATCCTCGGGCATATCGGGCCCTTTTCGACGAGCGGGCGGCCTTGGTGCCGACGCTGACGCAATCGATCATTGCGGCACAGCGCGATGCGGCGACGACCGAGCCCTTCCCGGTGCGTCAGTCCGTCAAAGGCATTCTGCGGCGGACCGTGCAGCTTCTGAAGCGCCACCGGGATCAGGAATTCCTGCATGTTCAGGAAGAGATCGCACCGATCTCGATCATCATCACGACCTTGGCCATGCGATCCTATGAGATGTGCGTCAGGCGCCACGTTTTCGCCGACGAACTCCAGGTGCTGATCGATACGATCCGCCTGATGCCGGTCTTCATCGAGCGACCGCTGGTCGATGGCCGTCAGATCTATGCGGTCTGGAACGAAACGACGCAGGGCGAGAATTTTGCCGAGCGTTGGAATGACGAACCAGCGCGGGTCGAGGCCTTCTACAAGTGGCACGGCAAGGCGCTTGCTGACTTCGAAGCGCTGCGGGATCTGGTCGGCCTCGATGCAATTGTCGGCTCCATGAAAGACAGCTTGGGCGACCAACTTGTTACCAGGACCATAAACCGGCGGATGGATGCATTGAACGACGGGCGGAAGACTGGCGCGCTCATGCTTGGTGCCAGCGTTGGTCTGACCACCCAGAAATTGGCGGCCTCGACACCCGTTGCTACGAACGAGTTCTTCGGGGACTGAAAGGGTTGTGAAACGTGACCGCGAAAAACAGGCTTTCGTTGCCACAGCAGTATCTATTCCTCCAGCGCTCCAAGACGACTCTCGGAGATGGGTCGCTTGACCCGAACCGTCTCGAGTGGCGTTTTCTCGCACAACCCACGCCGCTCTCCCGCACATATCGAATGACGATGGTATTGGAGAGGGACGGAACGCCAGATGTGCGGGTTGTAGGCCCGGATCTGCGGTTGCTCGCTGGCCGACGTGATCTCCCGCACATCTACCACGACCCAGATCGGCTCTGCCTATATTTGCCTGGGACCGGGCAATGGGATGACAGCAAGCGTTTGGACCTCACCATTATCCCATGGACGCACTTATGGCTCATCTTCTTCGAAGAATGGCTTCTGTCAGGCGATTGGAAAGGTGGAGGAAAACATCCTGGAGAGGATGATCCAGACGAGGGCAATCGTGCGTTGCGCCGCAGCCTTCGACGAAGGCGTTAGCTGCCTGTGGCGCCTTAATGAGAGCTGCGGTGCAGATTCGTGAGAGCGCCCTTGCATAAGTTCCGCAGGCTTTGACCAGACAAGTGATCGTCAGCACAGATAACTGCCCGCCGTCGCGCTTCCCAAGCCAAGTCGGAGGGCACAAATGCAGATTGCCATTACACAAGTGGACGCTTTAGGCTTCCCAGAACCCAGAATACTTTTTCACTTTAAGGTGTCCCAGTGAAAGCGACAGAAGCCAGCCTACTCCAGTTCCTCGACGCAGCGCCGCAATTTGTCATCCCGATCTACCAAAGAACCTATTCATGGACGGAAAAGGAGTGTTCACAGCTCTGGGATGATGTCTATCGGGCCGGTTCAAACGATGGGATAGACGTCCACTTTATCGGCTCCATCGTCTATATTGAGGACGGCTTATCTAACAACAGCCGACGATCCCCCAACCTGGTCATTGATGGGCAACAACGGCTAACGACGATCACGCTGCTTTTGGCCGCACTGGCCGATACTGTGGGTGAGGAGGAACCCGTTGAGGGTTTTTCGGCGGACGAAATCCGCGAGACTTACCTGACCAACCATCGACGCAGCGGAGATGAATTCTACAAGCTGCTCCTCACACGGACCGACCGCGAGACATTGAAGGCAATCGTTGGCCAGCACGACTATCCATCTCCCAAGTCTGATCGCATCATCGAGAATTACTGCGCCTTCAAGAACCGCCTTGCCGCAGGCAACGCTGTCCTCGAGACGATCTGCAAAGGTCTTGGCAAGCTAATCATGGTCGACATTGCTTTGAGTCGCGAGCACGATAACCCGCAGCTCATCTTTGAAAGCATGAACTCGACCGGGCGAGAGTTGAGCCAGGCGGACTTGATCCGGAACTTCGTGCTCATGGGGCTCGAGCCTGATTACCAAACCAAGCTCTACGAACATTATTGGCACCCAATGGAGCACGACTTCGGGCAGGCAGCATATTCGGCCCATTTTGACAGCTTTATGCGGCACTACCTGACCGTCAGAACGGGAAACATTCCACGGCTGGGTGATGTTTACGAGGCCTACAAAGCCTACGCTCGTCAGGTTCAATCCAAAGGCGGCACCATTGAGGACTTGGTCAAAGAAGTAAGGTCCTACGCGCGTTACTACTGTGTGATCGCACTTGGTCACGAAACCACCCCCAAATTGGCCGACGCGTTCCAAGATATCCGGGAGTTGAAGGTCGATGTGGCTTACCCCTTCCTCCTCGAGGTGTTCGATGACTTCGAGAACAGGCGTTTGTCAGATACAGAGTTTCATGACCTTTTGCGGATGGTCGAGGCTTACGTCTTTCGGCGGGCGATCTGCGCTATTCCAACGAACTCCCTCAACAAGACCTTTGCCAATTTCGCGCGCGCCATTGCAAAGGATAACTACTTGAGCAGCGTCCGAACCTCTTTCTTCGGCATGAAGTCCTACCGTCGTTTCCCGCGTGATGAAGAGTTCATCCAAGAGCTAAAAACCCGTGATCTGTATAATTTCCCGCGGCGGAGCTATTGGCTTCGGCGCTTCGAGAACCACGGACGCAAAGAACGGGTTCACGTGGATAACTACACGATCGAACACATTCTGCCGCAAGATCCCGATCTTTCGGCTGAATGGCGCGCTGAGCTCGGACCTGAGGCTCAACAGGTTCAGGAACGTTGGCTCCATACGCTCGGCAACCTGACTCTAACCGGCTATAATTCCGAATACAGCAATCGCCCTTTCCGTGAGAAACGCGACATAAAAGGCGGCTTCAAACATAGCCCGTTGCGGGTAAACGAGGGACTGGCGGCTACAGGCACCTGGAATGAAGACGCCATTCAAGCCCGCGCCGCTCGGTTGGCAAAGGAAGCCACCAAAGTGTGGGCGGCCCCAGCCCTGACCGACGCAGAGGTCGCCTCCTTGGACGTCACGAAGGATGTCCCGACAACCGGCTACACGATCCATGACCATCAACATCTTGCCGGAGGTCATAGCCGGCAGCTGTTCGATGGATTTGAGCAGAGGATTCTTGCTCTGGATCCCTGCGTGACCCGCGAGTTCCTGAAGCTCTACGTCGCCTTTAAGGCTGAAACGAACTTCGCCGACGTCGTCCCGCAGGCTAAGGGTCTCCGTATCTCGCTGAATATCGAGCCCCATGAGATCAGCGACCCTCGAGGCTTGGTCGAAGACGTCACCGGCATCGGACGCTGGGGAAACGGCAATTCGGAGGTGCGCCTTACCAGTATTGAGGACCTTTCTTACGTGGTTGGCTTGGCGCGGCAGGCCCTTGAACGTCAGCTGGATCAGCAAGAAGGGGCCTGATAGCGACTCTGTTGCACAAAGCTTCTGATGTCCGAGGTTTCCCTTTCCCCGGACGGATTCATCCCACGGCCTCTGTGACTGGGATGCCAAGCGCGGTGTAGCCGTTCATGACGGCGATGCGGACTTGGACCTCCGCGACCTGTCGGTCAAAGTCCCGCGCCATGAGGCGCTGTCCCAGCAGTTTCATACAGTGCATCTTGGTTTCGGCACGGCTTCGGCGGTGGCAGGGGCGAACGTCTCGATCGCAAGCGCCGTGACAGGGCCCACGCCTGGCATGGTTTGTGCTCGGCGCACCAAAACGGCTGTCGTGGCGGCGCATCACATCTTCACGTCAAGCTCTGCAACACGCGCATTCAGATCCGCAATGTGCTCCAGATACATCCGGCCAAGTTCCCGCACCTCAGGCAACAGCGCGGTGTCATCATCTGCTATTTTACCATCCGTCTGCGCAGTGTTGCCAGGGGATCGTTGTCATCAGACTTGAGCATGGATTATCTACTTCCTGAACCTGGATTAGAGCACTTAATTCCGCATCTTTTCGGATGATGTCAAATTTCGGAAGAAGCTCTCTGCTCCTAACGAACCTCGAATCACTAAGGAATATCCGTCGAACTGGGCTCAAAGAAGACTTGCGGCCATGCAGCAGGGGCCGCCGTGTGGTCATCCCACGGGCAGCGTCCCGCCCTGCCTAACGCTGACTTTCATGGACGCGCGCATGCCGCGCCGCTTCTCGAGAACAGACATCCGGGTTTGCTTACCGCACGGTCCGGCGCGGGAAGGCTCGTCGTGAGCGACGAAGCGGGTTTCGCTGCGCGTCGCTTAGATGGCCAGTTTCAACTGGACATTCCTCAGCTACGGGCCCCCATCTGTAATTTTTCTGACCCGTTCAGCAACCTGATTTGCAAGCTTGGCCATGCCTTCGCCGTTCGGCAGATACGCTACGTAGCGTTGCGAGCTAAGATCGAAGGGCACGTCACCTCCCGACTGGGTTATTAAGATTGTGTCCTTGCCAAGCGTGTGCGCGATACCCGTTTCGTAGAACACGTTCGGGTTCCGGCCTGAAAAATCGCAGATCACGACTCGAGAGGTGCAGAGCAGCTCAACGACATCTTCCATGATATGCGGATTTTCCCAGAAGTCATCTGCTCGGTGGCAGGTGAACCCACACGCTTCGACCGCCGTCTTAATTGCCGCATAAACGGCCGTAAACTGAGGGCCAAAGGGCATCATTATCGACACGCGGTTCGGCACTATAGGCTTCTCGCTCAGTGCGAAGACCTTTGGGCGGGGTAGTTTCGAGGCTTTGTGGCGGAAGAGGATCTCGAACAGGTTTACGTCCTTAATGGCCCAGTGATTGCGGCTGAACTCCCATTCTGTCATGCCCAGATCCTCTGCGATGTCGAAGATCTCTGCATTCGTCATGAGTGGGACGTCTGAATCACGGCGGTAGTCGAAGCAGTATTCCTGCTGACGTCCAATGCCGCCGAGGCGCAGCCGAGCGATCCACCCAATGGTTACGACCTCATCATGGTGGCCCTCGGTCATAAAGATCGTCGGCAGGCGCTGGACACCCGGGATGTCAAGGGCCCCACCCGGCGCAAAACGCGCCGCGATCTCGTCTTGGGTGTGCTCAAAGACCCGGCTGGTCGATATCGACCCTTCGCGTCCGCCGTTACCCAAGCTTCCCGACACAATCAAATTGAACACGTCTTACTCCTGCTTCTCCGGCCCTCGATCCACGATCTCGCGCGACTGCCAAGGTCACCCGATCTGCCTTTAGCATCAAGCACTTTCGAGCCCAAATTGACCATGACAGTCAGCGCAGCGTTCGCACTTGCAGCGACACGCGCCGCGGCGCGGCCAGCCCATAGTGAAGGATGGCCCACAAATCTTTTGCCGCAGTGTGCACTTCTCAAAGCAGACCTTCCGTTCCAGCCTGAGATAAGGTTACGGTGCAGTCGTTTTAGAGTGATCGAGATTCTGAATGCTGAAGGGCACGATTGAGATAGAACGTAACTTGGGCAGGGCCTTTCCTTTGGACGGTCAAGTCCGGGGTTCCGCGGTGTTCTCTAACTGTGGGAACTATCGCCCCTACTTGAGTCGTGGCTGGGGTGCTGGGCCGACTATCATGTGGCTTTGCATGAATCCATCATCTGCAACCGACACATCCGACGATGCAACCTCGCGCAAACTAACTCGCCATTCTCGCCGCCTTGGGTTCGGAAGGCTATTCCTGCTGAATGTGATGGACTACCGAGCAACCGATCCGCGTGCTCTCCCAGCCGGCCAAGAAGTTTCCGAGTTAAACCTTGGCTTTATTGCGAGATGTGCTCGCAGATCCAACACAATAGTTCTTGCATATGGTGCACTGCAAAAAAATCCGGCATGGAAGGTCAATGCGATCCAAGCGGTCAATGCTTGTGGCGGAGATGTTTTCAGCCGGGTAGCTCTCAACAGAGACGGTTCGCCGAGGCACCCTCGCAGGTTCCCGATGATTTTCGACTTAGAACCACACCAGGTCGCCAATGCCAACCGCTGACGGCCCAAACTGAACCTTCATAGCGGGCAGACGACGGGTTCCAGGCTTGTGATAGCTTTCGAGACAGTCAACGCAGAACTGACATGAAAATCTGCAATCAAAGCGCGGTCGCCCAAAGGATGCGAGTTATTGGTCGTGACCTCATGTGCTGGGGTCGGATAGCGACCAAGCACGACTCGAAGCTCGATATGGGACGGTGCGTCGTCCAAGGCTCCATGAAGTGTTGCTCCTACCAAAACGAGAGCGAATGCAACATTCCGAATATGGTCCCGCGTCATTTGTTATCGCAGCAATCAACCAGAATTACTTCGAGCGCCTTTTAGGACAGTCGCGACTGCGGGGCTTTCGAGGCGCCCGGCGCTTGAAGCCGAGCGGCCAGAAGCCATCCACGCGCAAGCCGCGCACTGTCTGGCCCGGCGCGGTGTGGTGCTGGCCGTCTCCCCACTGTCTCGTAAACGATGTCCAGAGCATAGCCTGAATACATGGCAAACGACACGCCGTCGAAGTCTTCGATGAGAGGAACCTGGTCTTCGCCATTGACCATGAGAAGTCGGGAGAGCCATCTCGCCTCGAATTCGGGAGCGTCCGAAACAAGGCGGCGATCTCGCAGAACTTTCAGGAATTCTTGCGCTACATTCAAAGCTGAGGGGGCGCCCTCCAGACTTGCAATCGGTATCCCGTGAACTGCAGCGCTCTGGGGCGACCAGTCGGCCAAATTCCATTCTGGGGCTGGGCGGATCAGCGAGTGCCATGTCTGCAACGTGTCGCGCTCGATCCAGGAAAGACCGATTTCGATTGGCCAGCTTTGCGCTGAGAGGCTGGATGCTTCGAAGTCGAGGATAGCGAATCTCGTAATTTCAGCTTGCTTCATTGTAGGGGATATCTCTGCAAAAACAGGTATTGATCGAGCGCAAGCTCTTCTTTTGCAGCCAAGGTTTCTCCGAAAAGCTTTCGAAGCAGCAGGATGCATTCTGGATCGTAGGTGGTATCCAGGTTTTTGTCGGACTTCGACGAGGCGTGATATTTGGCTGCGGCGGAGCGCTTCATGAATCTAATGTAGCCGAAAGAGAACGATAGGGAACGTTCTTCCAAGATTTTAGCTCTTTACGGTTTTGTTGGAATCTGTCGAATGCAGGAAGTCCCAGGGTCGAACGATGTGCCCGCTGCGCCGGAAAAATCGCCAACAGAGACGACTCCCCTGTGTAAATTCTGTTCGCGAGGCTGCGACAAAAGAGCATGAAGGTTGAGACACCGAGGTGCTGGGTCGCGCGGAGATCTGGCAGCGAAAACCTTTGCGCGCAGTTGGCGAAATCCTTTGTGCAAAAATGATGATCTACCATACTGAAATCACAAGAGGTGGGGCGAAGCATGACGCGCTTGCCCACACGCGGAAGAGCTATTTGATTTCCACTCGGCTGCGCGGCTTGCGCTTGTTGGTTGAACTTTCCGATTGCGCCGCAATGGTCGACCGCGCTTCTTGCCAAATCGCCTGAGCCACTCCCCCCTCGCAATCGGCGCGATAGGGCTCGCCGGCCTCTCGAGTGCCATGTCCAAGATGCGTCGCAATGACATCAGCCGCGTGTGCCGGATCGTGACGTCGCATATAGTCCGCAGCGAGCGTCCGCAGATCATGCGATGGCACACCGATCGCTGCCCTCGTCAGCTCGGTCGGGAGGTTGCGATACGGCTCAAAGTCATCGAGTGTCAGCCAGTTTCGCCCGACGAGTTTTTGGTAACGGATATGGATCAGCCGGTCGGGGCGCCCATCGAGAATCCACTCATCAAGGACTTCACAGATCTCGGGCCACATAGTGCCTGATTCCGTCGCGCGCCCTGTCTTCGCCTGCTCCCATTCGGCACGCCAAGTTCCGTCGATATCACGGATCATGTGCTCGCCGAGCTGCCAAGAGACGAGATCGCCCTTGCGCGGCGGCTTGTTGAGAATGACGGCGCAGACGACGGCTTGCTGCATGCAGCGGCGGCGGGCCGCACTGTGCGCTGGCAGAGCATGAGCGCGCGCCCTGAGGGCGCCGATCCTATCCGCGATATAACCATATCCTCCTCGCTCCATCAATGCGGACAGCCTTTCATACTTGTTCTTTTCCTCCAGTGAGGACTGATCCCGAAGGTCGCTCGAGATGACCCGCATGGCGGTCAGGCTTTCCTCCGCGACTTCGCCCCTGGCCCCGAGGGCAATCAGCCCTTCGATGTAGTTTGCGGCCGTCACGGGCTTCACGCGCCGGGCCTCATCAGGATGAAACAGAAATGCCTCGGACAGCTCGCAGGCTGCGATGAACCCGAGCTTCTCCGAAGCAAGGCCCTCTGCAACGGCCGTGGCGCATCGGTCGATATTTGCGACATAGCGCTTCCTGGTGCTGCTCTTAATCGCCGCTGTATCGAGCCCCGATTTCATTTGCCGCCAAGACTCGGGCCAGTTCGCTCCATCGCGCCTGTATTCTTTTCGGAGAACGCTTGACGCGGGTTTGCGTCGCCTTGCATACCACTCGTCGCTGACAAGCCTTGCAGGCGAAGTGGACACCTGCGGCGCATAGGCCGCGAGAGCCCGAAGCAGACACCTGAATGTCGATTCGGAGGCGGCGGCCGCTCGGTAAGCCTCCGCGGTCGGCATTGATAAATTTCCCTTGCCGGCGCGAACGGCGGTCCAGAATCGCCCCATCACATGCGCCGCGCCCGGCGCGAGGTTCGGTGCGTCCTCAATCATCGCGCACCGGACAGCTGCCGGCGCATTTTTCAGGATCTCTTCGAGATCGGCCCTCATGTCATGTCCTCCTTTTCATGCGTGCAAAAATGTCGGGATGCTGCGCGAGCAGGGACTCGCGCACGGCTACCGCTGCGGCTTCGCCGCTGTCTTTCCCATAATGGCGGCGCGCGACCTTTTCGGTATTCGCGAGAACCGAGGCCACGTTTGCAAAATCGCCGGGTCTGACGGCCAGCATGAGAGTCGCGAGCGCATGACGGCACTGATGCGGTGTCAGACCGAGCCCGAGCTGCCGGTCGCCCAGATCCCAGAGCTCCATGATCGCCGCGACGGACATGCAGCCCTCAGGAAGGTTTAGCGCGGATTTCCGCAGCCGCGGAGCAGCAGTTCCCGGAAACAGATAGGGTGACGTATCGATACCGCGGAGCTTCATCAGCTTCGGTCGATCAACCCGGTCCCATCGCCAGAGCACCCGCGCATCCTCGCCGTGCACGTTGACTATCAAGGTTTGGCCATTTTTCACCTCGCCCCCCGAAAAGCGGATCTCGGCATGCTCCTGGTCGACGATCCAGGTCAGATTGCGCGGGCAATCCGGCGTCGCCTTGCGGCGGGTCATGAACAGGTTGGCCGGGCGCAGCGCCCGGCTGACTTGCACCGCGTAGGCCGCGGCACAGGCGGAGAGCCGCAATGCGCGCCCGCGTGCGAAATCGGTTGATGCGGTCTCCAGTTCCTCGGACGAGATCGCGCTGAGTCGCGCCGGGGCGTTGACGAAAGCCGCCGCGAGATGCGGGGATTTGCGCAACCGGTTGCAGATCGTCTCGGCATCGGCGGTCATCTCGATCGGCGACAACACGTAGTCCGCGTTGAACATCCGCACGAGATTGATCCGAGCAAGGATCTCGGGATCGCGCAGGCCGTGTCGGGCAACCGTGGTGAGATTGGTGAAACGTGACCAGAGTGTCGAACTTTCATCCGCATTCTTGAGAGTTACGGCCGACGCGCTTCGGGCGATCTGCGCATCACAGGCCGCCTCCAGCGCATCGGTCGTGAAGAGGTCTCGCAAGGTCCCGAGACCGACGAATGCGGACTCAGGCGAGTAGCTTTCGCGGAGCAGCCAGGTTGTGGCCTGCCGGTAGCCGGCAAGCGCGGAGTCGATGTTCTTGGGTGTGCGCTTCTTCTTGCCGACGCGCGCGGCGATCTCTGCATCGACTTCGACGGCGGGTCGGCCGAGAGCCAACTGTTCCTTGGCCCACTTTTTGATGTCGCTGGTCTGGCGCAAGGTCTGGCGAAAAATCTCCTCGGCGTCGGCGCGGAAGGGTGCGGGCAGCGACTGCCACTCGATGCGTCGAGCCCGGTCAGTCGCGATCGGAACGACGAAATCCTGACGCGGCAGCAGATTTGCAAGCTGCGGCCACCGATTGTGGCCGCGCCGGAGCTCGCCAACGCGCTGCGAGAATTTCCTCAACGACTTGCGGCCATCCGGCGTCGCGTCATGCCAGAGGCGGTCGAATTCTTCCTGATCGAGATCCGGCAGAGCAAGCTGAGCCCGCGCCCGCACCAGCAGGAATGGCTTGTGTGTGCCGGTGCTGAAAAGCACGCCGCTGTCAACAAAGCCTTCGTTGTCGGCGATGAACGCGATCGCCTGGTCGTAGCCCGCGCGGGTGGCCCTGTCCGGGCTCACATGACCGCGTGCCGAGAGAAACCGCTTCAGGGCGTTGCGCACGCGCGAGTTGCCACGGTTGCGGGCTGTCTCGAGGTTCTTCGACCGCGAGACCGCGCCGTAAGGCGATGCCGCGATCGCCCGCTCGAAATAACCGAGATCCGCCGGGATCAGATCTAACTCCTCATCGGTCAGATCGAGCCGCGTAGCGACCTTCTCGATCTCATAGATCGTATCCCGGCTCTCGCCGGTCTCTTTCGCCCAGGCCAGAAAGTCCGCGAACATCGCGTCTGCGGAAGTGGTCAGTGTTCTGTCATGTTTCATCTTTTCGATCTCCAGGTATCGGGGCCTCGGGCCGCCTTCACGAAAAAAGGCGGCTCGGAAGGCCCGGGCCATGGACCTCAACTGGTCCTTTCAGGAGATCGCGCCCGGCGAGGCGTTTCGCACAGGCTGTCGCGATTTTCCCGCGTTTCGCAGGATCGCCCCCGAACATAACGCCGATAAATGTTTGGGGACGCCTGTGCGACGGACAGAATCCCCCGGCTCGTGTCGCGATGACACCTGTCGCATCTGTGCGACGGCCGGGCAGCGTCATGTCCACCACTCTTGGGGAAGGTCGACGCTCCGCAGTTTCAGCCAATCGGTCACATCATGCGGATTGCAGCGAACAACTCCAAAGACGTTTCGCGTGGGAAGCCCGTCATCGATCCACCTCTCGACTGTGCGCACGCTGACGCGAAGCGCTCCAGCGATGGCCTTCTTGCACAACAGATCATCCTGGTAGCGCATGATACGCGCACGTTTCGGCATCGGTCCGTCTTCGCAGGCCCAGACATCTGGCCACGCCAGACGGTAGTTCCTGCCGATGCGGATCGCATCGATCTCACTCGTCCGTATTTTGCGCCGGACCGTGTCGGGTTTCAGACCAAAGTGATTGGCAACATCTTCAACTGAAAGCATTTTTTCCTCATCAGGTTGTTCCTGAAAAGGAATTAGTTCCCGCGCTCGTGTTTCTAAAACGCCGGAAACCATGACCAAAGGTGCCACGTCTCAATTAAGAAGAATAATCGAGCGGCGGCACCTTTGCTGGTGTGACACCGATCACGCAGTTGTGATCAGAGACATTTTTTCGCGACAACGCCTGCGCCCAGTTCCTTCGAAAGGAGGATGCAAATGAAGCATGAAGAAAAATTTGAAGCAGCGGCGCATGTTCCACACTGGTCCTCACCCTCGGAGGCCAGGGATCAACTCGGCCAGGAGATTGACCTTTTCGTGAAGACGGCAGCCGAGGGGACGGCAAAGCTCGACGCTGCGCTTGCTCTGAAGGTTACGGCCGGCCTCGGAAAAACTGCGACTGCTCTCCGTGTCATAGCACGCTACGGCGAGGCACTGCTCGCTCGCGGACATGTGCTGATCTATGTGCCAACTCTTGACTTGGCCGAACGGGCACATGCGGACTTTCAAACCCTCGCGCCCGGTCTGCGGTCTCGCGTGATCCGCGGGCGCGATGCGCTGCGTCCCGATGACCGCGAAAAGAAGATGTGTGAGCGTGCTGATCTCGTGAAGAAAATTTCCGGGTTTGTGCCATCGGTTACGGAGGCGCTTTGTCGCGGACAGGACCCTGATGGGAACTTTGTTCAGTCAGCTTGCGCCAACGGCTGCCCCTACCTTCAGCAGAAGGATATTAGAGGTCCACATGTTGTTTTCTTGTCCCACGCGTATCTGAACGTCGATCCCCCGATCGACCGCGACTACCCGACGGCACTCCGCGTCATCGACGAAAAGGTCTGGCCGACGCTGACCCAGACATCGCATCTCTCGATCGACGATCTCATGCGTGCCCCGCCGGGATCATTCCCGGAGAATCTTCATGGCGTCCTTTCGCGGACCAAGGCCACGATCGTCGATGGACTGCAACGTAACTTGCCCCTCCATGATCACCTCCAGAGGTCCGGGATTGACACCAAGCAACTACAGCTTCTTGCGCAAGCCGAGGAACGGTCGCGGAGCTACCTCAGGATCGGTCCATGGCAACCTGCCCAAGTCGTAACATTCTGCGTTGATACCTTCGACACGAAAGCCTTCATTGCCTCGCGGAGGCGAGAACGAATTCTCGAACGGCTCTTTGAAAAGGACGCGGGGCACTGCGTCGGTCTGCAGATATTCGAAATGGCGACAGAGCAAGGCGCGCAGTCTGTGATCCAGTCCACCGGCATCAATGAGGTAGATCGGGATGCACCATTGCTCCTTCTTGACGCCGATGCCGATCGCGAAATCACCGAACGCATTGCTCCTGGCGCGGAGTTCGTCTCAATCCAGTCGCCGCCCGTTGCGGACGTGGTCCAGATCTCTGATGTGACCCTGTCAAACAGCTGGCTGCTTCATCCCCAAAAGGGTGCTCAAAGGCGAGCCGCGATTCTCAAGATCCTTAGGCGAGAGGTCGACAGGGCTGCGGATGGTGGAGTTCTTGTTGTGGCGACTAAAGCCGTCCTCGAGAAGCTTCATGCGGATGTCGGCAACCCGTCGGGTGGCAGCAATGAGGACACCCTCAGACAGCCGCTTCTTGGCGCGGTGCCGCGCTGGTTCGGACCACGAACTCAAGGAGTGAATGACTTTGAGAAATTCGCCGCCATCATCGTTGTGGGACGCCTGCAGCCACGTGTGGCCGACATAGAGGCATTCGCCCGCGCGGTATTCACGAAAGACCAACTGCCAATCGCAGCACATGTTTCTGGACCGCTGCCTGCGACCGAGGCACAGATTCTGATGGCCGATGGCTCTATCAATCTGGCCCTTCTGCGCGCTCATCCCGACCCACGCGCTCAAGCAATCCTGGCCCAATCCCGGGAATGCAGCATGCTCCAGGCAATCGCGCGATTGCGTCTCGTCTCTCCGAACCGTGGGAAAAGGGTAGTGATCCTGAGCAATCTGCCGCTGCCTGAATTTCCGATCACACGTCTTGCTACCTTTTCCGCTCTCGAGAGGGATCTGGAACATGAACCCGATTGGCAGGGTTTCATCCGAATGGAGGATGCTCTGCGCGCTACCATGAATCGCCCTGTGCGTGGGATCCGGCTATCGGCCGCAGGACTTGCAGCAGATCTTCCGCTCGACTTCGAAACGGAATCCGTCGCCAAGCGCTTCCGCCGTGGGCGGACAACATCGCAAATGATTTCGCTATGCAAGCGTATCGCGGCAGCAAACTGCTGGAAGTTTACGCCTTTCCTGCTCAGGAAATCAAATGGAGGCAAGGCCGTGCCAGCGATCATTCTCGACGATGACGGTGCGCCGCTCGCGATGGCCAGAACACTTTGGCCAGATTTTACGCCCGAATTTGCATGACATGGCGAGAATTTATTTTCGCCCACATTGATCGAACCAATCTTCTATTTAGCGGCGCTGGCCGCCCCTTTCACAAACCCCCTTTCGCAAAGACTTTGCGAAACCTCCGAAGGAATTACCATGACCGAGAAGAAGACAGGCCGCCCAACGAAATACACCGAAGCACAGGTGATCAAGGGCATCGAGATCGTCGAACGCACCGGCGGATCTCCCACCGGAGATACTGTTAAGAAGGCAATGTGCGACCAGTTGGGCGTAGCCGGCGGCATCAATGCGCAAAGCCTGGACAAGGAAGTCCAACGTCTCCTCGAGGAGCACAAACAGCAACGCCGCAGGCGGTTGATCGCGGCACTGCCGCCTATAACTCACGACGCCGCAAAGGAAATCGGCTCACTTGTCCAAGCGGCAGTCCTCAATCACATGGGCGAACAGCACGACAAACTTCGCTCGCTCAATGGTCGGAAATTGACCGAGCTGAACGTAGACTTGTGCAACCAGCGTGAACAAATCCGCGGACTTCTTTCCCGGATCGACACGAAAGACTCAGAGATTGCGGAACTTGAAGGAGAAAAGCATGATCTCAAGGGCCGCTTGGATCTGGCTACCGCCGAAATTGACGCTCTGAAAGAGCGTGTCACATGTATTGAACGAGAAGAAGATTTCCAGACGAAGATGCTTGCCATGATGAAAGAAACGCTTGGACAACAGGCCAAAACGGCCGACTGATGTCGAGACTGCCAGTTGCGTATCCTTCAGAAAGGTTCCTTAGCCCCACCAGTGCCTAACCAATCAATTTGACCAGTTGACCAATCACGCAGATGCCTGTTTGCTCTAAAAAAAATGGAGCAGCAGGACTTGGGTCGAGAGTATTCTGAATATCAGGCAAAATTCTTTTCCAACTATCTTACTTCGGAAGGCATTTCAGACTCTGACGCGCTGACACAGTCATTGTCTTCCGCCAAGGTCGATCTGAACCCTCACCAGGTCGATGCAGCCAGCTTCGCTCTGCGTTCGCCTCTGTCGAAAGGCGTCCTGCTGGCCGACGAGGTGGGTCTCGGAAAGACGATCGAGGCTGCGCTCGTGATCAGTCAGCGCTGGTGGGAGAGGGAGCGAAAGATTCTCCTCATCGTGCCCGCGTCGCTTCGAAAACAGTGGGCCGCCGAGCTGCACGAAAAATTCTCGCTGCCTTCAGTGATACTTGACGCAAAACGGATCAAGGACATCGAGAAGGAGGGTAGGCCAAACCCTGTGGGGCGTGATGACGCCGTGATCATCATGTCCTACGAATATGCGGCCCGGTTGTCGGACACGCTCCGGCACATCCCATGGAACCTGGTCGTGTTCGACGAGGCGCACAAGCTCAGGAACGTCTACAAGGCGGCCGAGAACTCTCGGGCCTCGGTGCTCAGGAAAGCTCTGGCGGGCCGTCAGAAGCTTCTCCTGACCGCGACACCCTTGCAGAACAATCTCATGGAGCTCTTTGGCCTGATCAGCCTGATCGACGAGACCTACTTCGGATCCGAGCAAGCGTTCCGCAGTGAGTTCGGTGGGCGCGAAAGCGGTGCCTCACAGGCACTCTTGGCGAAACGCCTCGAGCCAATTTGCAAGCGCACCCTGCGACGCCAGGTGCAGCGCGCTGGCCTTATCAACTACACCAACCGCTTGCCGAAAACCTTTGATTTCACGCCTGATCGCCTCGAGACCGAACTCTACGACAACGTGTCAGCCTATCTTCAGGACCCGGACACCATTGCACTTGGGCAGAACGGTCGACATCTCGTCACGCTGATGCTGCGCAAGATCCTGGGGTCGTCTTCGTTCGCGGTTACACAGACCCTCGAGAAGATGATCCGGCGCCTGGAAGCAAAGCGCGTCGTAGACGATGAAACTCTCGATGACTTGGACGGATTCAGCGAACATGCTGAAGAGTGGCGCGAGGCCGGGGCGGGTTCTGAGGCGGATGCTGTCGAGGATGACAGCGACGAGGATGCCGAGCGCGTCGACCCCGCCAAACTTGAACGTGAAATCAAGAGGCTGACCGAATACCGCGATCTCGCAATGTCGATCTCTGACAACGCGAAAGGCAAGGCGCTGCTCGACTGCCTTCCCAACGTGTTGGATGAGATCACAAATAAGGGCGGGCAGCGAAAAGCGGTGATCTTCACCGAGTCCGTGCGCACCCAGACTTATTTGCGGGAGCTGCTTGAGCAGAACGGGTTCGAGGGCGAAACCGTCGTCATGAACGGCTCGAACTCGGACAAGGACAGCAACGCGCTCTACAAAGCCTGGCTCGAGAAGCATCGGGACACGGATGTTGTATCGGGCTCAAAAACCGCAGACATGAAAGCGGCCGTCGTCGAGGCCTTCCGCAACGACCGTAAGATCCTGATCGCGACGGAATCCGGCGCCGAGGGCATCAACCTCCAATTCTGCTCGCTCCTGATCAACTACGACCTCCCCTGGAACCCGCAGCGGGTCGAGCAGCGCATCGGCCGTTGCCACCGCTACGGCCAGAAGATCGACGTCACCGTCATCAACTTCCTCAACCGCAAGAACCACGCCGAGGCGCGCATCCACCAGCTCCTCGAAGAGAAGTTCAAGCTGTTTGACGGCGTCTTCGGGTCATCGGACGAAGTGCTGGGAGCCATCGAATCCGGCGTCGATATCGAGCGTCGCATCCTCGACATCGTCCAATCCTGCCGGTCGACCGTCGAGATCGACGAGGCCTTTGACCGGCTTCAGGACGAATTCAGCGTCGAGATCGACGAGGCCAAGAAGAACGCACGTGATCAGTTGCTGGCCGAGATGGACGATAAAGTTATCGAACGCCTCCTGGGGCGCAAAGAGGCGGTGAATTCGGCCATTGGCGATTTCAAGCGGGCGCTCCTTGGCCTCGCCCGGGCGGAATTGCCTGATGCGCGGTTCCATGAGGATCACGCCCAGCGGTTTGACCATGACGGGGCCACCTGGTCGACCGAGTGGCCCGAAGCGGACGAGCGCGGGTGGCGCTTCTTTCGGCTGGGGGATGAGGGGCTGGCCGATCGGCTGGTCACGCTGGCTCGGGACCGGGATCTGCCTCCTGCGGCGCTCAGCTTCGAATACAGTGCGTATGACGGCAACATGGCAGATGTTGAGCGGCTGCGCGGGCAATCGGGCTGGATGCGCGTGTCACGGCTTCTCCTGAGCACCCCTGCCCGCGTCTATGACGAGTTGGTCTATGCCGCCTTCACTGAGGATGGGACGCCTCTGCATCCGGAGACTGCGGAGCGGATGCTGCACGTCCCCGCGCAGGTGACCGAGACGGGGCTGAACGGCCTGCCGGAGACGGCGTTGCAACAGTCGCAGGATGCGCGCCAGACCGAGATCGTCGGTCAGGCGCAGCAGATGCTGGCGACTTTCCTGAACGAGGAGGAAGACCGGCTGGATGCCTGGCGCGACGATGCCAAGGTATCCTTCGATCAGCAGATCAAGGCACTGAACAAAGAGGCCAACGAGAAAAAGAAACTGGCCCGCGCCACATTGGGTCTGGAGGAAAAGTTGTCATTGCAGCGCGAAGCGAAAGCAATGCAACGGCAGGTTGATGACCTCCAACATCAGCTATACACCCGATTACGAGAGATCGATCAGGAAAGGGAACAAATGCTCGATGAAATTGCCGAGCAATTGAACCTGACCCCCGAAATGACACCCCTGTTCACGATAAGATGGAGCCTCGCATAATGGCGCCCAAGAAAAACAAGCTGGAACTCACATGGATCGGCAAGGACAACCGCCCGCGCCTGGAGCCGCGCATTCTAATCGAGGAACCTGAGTTCTCGCATCATGCGCAGGCGCGACGCGAGGGCGACATCTTCGACAACATGTTGATCCATGGGGACAACTTGCTGGCGCTGAAGTCTTTGACGACTGATCCGACGGTCTGTGGGAAGGTCAAATGTGTCTATATCGACCCTCCCTACAATACAGGAAATGCGTTTGAGCACTATGACGACGGATTGGAGCACTCTATATGGTTATCGCTGATGCGCGAAAGAGTCGAAGCACTTCATTCGCTGCTTTCCGACGATGGATTCTTCTGTGCGCACATCGATGATAGCGAAGGCCATTATCTAAAGATCATGCTGGACGAGGTATTTGGAAGAAGTAACTACCTTACGACTTTGTATATACAAGTTAGGTATGCAAATAAGACCCTTAAACAAGACATGAGCTTCCACAAGCAGGTGGAAATGGTCCACATTTACAGAAAGTCTTTTTCCGCAAAACCAAACCTTCCAACCATTGCCATCACCGATGAAAAATTTTGTTACTACATCAAGGAAACCGGCTTAGGCAATGAAATTGAGCTTGGGGGAAAAAAAGTAGTCGTATTCTCTAAAGATGAATACAAAATCGTAAAAGGTTCTCCTTCAGAAGACGGTCTTAAAGAGATATGGGCGACTGGAAGTATCCTCGATGGAAATTCTTCAGGCCGCTTTTTTCGGGACTATATTGCCGGACGCGTAGAGGAAGATGGTCTCGGAGCGCTTTATCGGGTCGAGGGGATCGGGGATGATAAGTCCTTGGAGAGTTTTACTCTCCGGTAAACCCGGGGCGGTTCAGTTTCCGCATCGATACTTTAGTGGCCCCAAACGCGAAGGTGCAACAAAAGGAAAATACTTTCAGGGCATTCCTCTTTCAAAAATTAGATCTGAAAGTGCGTCAACTCCAATCGAAAATTACTATGACATGGCTGGATCGTTTGGAAATTGCCGCCATGAGGGTGGCGTAGAGTTCCGGAGCGGCAAGAAACCTGAAGCTCTTTTGAAGATCATTCTTGAACGCTTTTCATCACCGGGAGACCTCGTTTTCGACTCATTCGCCGGGTCTGGTTCAACGGGAGCGGTGGCGCATAAACTTGGTAGGCGTTGGATTATGGTTGAACTCGGGGAGCATGCCAAAACCCACTGCGCTGTGCGTATGAACAACGTTGTGTCGGGAACCGATCAAACCGGTGTCTCTGAGTCGGTTCAATGGAAAGGTGGCGGCGGCTATCGCTTCTTCCGCCTCGCCTCCTCACTCCTGCAAAAGGATGTCTGGGGCAACTGGGTCATCAGCAAGGACTACAACGCCGAGATGCTGGCAGAGGCCATGTGCAAGCATTTCAACTATACCTACGCCCCCTCGGACGAGGCCTACTGGATGCACGGTCATGCCTCGGAAAGCGCCTTCATCTACGTCACCACGGCCAGCCTGACCTTCGACCAGCTGCGCGCCATCTCGGACGAGGTGGGCGATGACCGCAGTCTGCTGATCTGCTGCATGGCTTACGAGACCCAGGGAGACGCATTGGACAATTTGACCCTGAAGAAGATCCCCCGCGTGGTGCTCGACCGCTGCGAATGGGACAAGGATGACTACTCGCTCCGCATCGACACGCTGCCCATGGCCGAAGAAGTCGAGGCGCTGGAGGCCGCGCCTGAGCCGGAGACGAAGGATAAGAAGGTTACCGAGCCGGACCTCTTCGGGGAAGGAGAATAAGCCATGGACACCGTCGATCCCAAACGCGCCGTTCACCAGATCAACCAACGCCTGTCCCTGCGCAAGCCGCAAGCCGAGGCGCTGCGACGTCTCGACACAATCGTGACCGACATTGATCCGAAGAAGGACACCGATGTCGACATGGCCCGTGACGCAGTGCGCGCCTCATTCGGCAACCTCGCTGATGCGGATTTTGAGGAGTTCGAGCGCGGTTTCCCCAGCGTTTGCTTTGCCCTTGCCACCGGCGTCGGCAAGACGCGCCTGATGGGCGCCTTCATCAGCTACCTCTACATGATCGGGAAGAGCCGAAACTTCTTCGTCCTCGCCCCGAACTTGACGATCTAC